>Ga0105048_10000122_pt1 | contig 98274 bp, 86 predicted proteins | sample MAT05_FD_78382 | JGI IMG/M metagenome (GOLD analysis project Ga0105048, IMG submission 78382) | Freshwater microbial communities from Lake Fryxell liftoff mats and glacier meltwater in Antarctica - MAT-05 | ecosystem: Environmental > Aquatic > Freshwater > Ice > Liftoff microbial mat | place...
TCGAACACGTCCACCTACACGCCGACGTTCACGGTCACGCCGTCGAACACATCGACGTATACACCGACGTTCACGGTCACGCCGTCGAACACGTCCACCTATACGCCGACATTCACGGTCACGCCGTCGAACACGTCCACCTACACACCGACGTTCACCAATACGCCGACGTTCACGCCGACGCCAAGCTGTCCGCCGAACATCCCGCCGACCGTCGTCTCGGTCGCGGAACTGGTGTGCGCGATCGAGTTTGCCAATTCGCTCTTTGGTCCTGACACGATCAACCTGGCTGCAGGCGGCAGCTTTACCTTCGCCATTGCTGAGGGCAGCAATACCGCCCTGCCGACTGTGACCGATACGCTCACCATCGAGGGCAACGGGGCGACGTTCACGCGCATGGGAGGTGCCCCATCGATGCGCTACATCCAGAGCAGCGCGCCGCTCACCATCGCCAATCTGACGATGGTCGGTGGCATAGCCGGGTTAAGCGAGAATGGCGGCGCGATCTTCGCCAGTGCCGACCTGACCATAACGGACAGCACCTTTATCAATAACCTGGCGGGAAGTGGCAGCGGCGGCGCGATCGCCCCGCAGGGCGGCATGCTGACGATCGTCAACAGCACTTTCACCAACAATAGCGCCAGTGTGCGCGGAGGCGCCATCTTTGCAGACGCCCCGACGGAACTGGTGAGGATCGACGGCTCGACTTTTAGTAACGGTCTCAGCGCTGAGGGCGGCGCGCTGTATACCAACGTGCCGATGCAAATCAACCTCAGCAGCATCCACTCCAACAATGCCACCGGCAGCGGCGGCGGTGTCTTTGCCTGCACCGCTGGCACCGTGTCGATCGCCCGCAGCGCCTTGTACAACAATACCACGTCGAACAATGGATCGGCGCTGTACGTCTGCGCTGGTCTGGGCACTACGGTGGTGACCAACAGCACCTTCTCGAACAACAATGCGACGGTTATTTTCAACCTGGGCACGTTCGACCTGGTGTACAGCACGGTCTATGGCGGCACGACCGGCATCTCCAACTCGAATTTCATGCGCATCAAGAACAGCATTATCGCTGCGGCGGACACCAACTGCGTCGGTGCATTCACTTTCGTCGGCACCTTTTCCGACGACGCGACCTGCAGCGGCGCGCTGGTGCGCACGCTGGGAGAGCTGGCACTCGGAACGCTGGCAAACAACGGCGGATCGACCTTGACTCACGCGCTCGGCGCGGGCAGCGTCGCCATCAACAGCACCGACTGCCTCGACCTGAACAGCGAGGCGGTCACGATCGATCAGCGCGGCTCTGTGCGTCCGCGTCCGGTGCTGACCAGCTGCGACGCCGGCGCCTACGAGGATCAAGCGTCGTTCGGACCGATGCCGACACTGACGCCGACACTGACCAATACCCCATTGCCAGGTATCCCTGGCTGTGGCACGATGATCGTCAACCCGGTGACGACGGTGGCGCAGTTCCGCTGTGCGATCCGGCTGGCAAACGACGAGCTGTATACCCCTGGTGCCACCTCGTTCAACCTGCAAACTGGCGCCACCTTCGATTTTGTCGATGCCAATGGGGGCGTCGGCAACGTCGCGCTGCCTGACATCACCAGCGACATCACCATCAATGGTGCCAACGCCACCCTTCAGCGCAACCTCATCATCGGCGACCTGCGCCTCTTCTATGTACCGGGCGGGCATCTGCGCCTGAACGATATGACGCTGCGCAATGCCAACGTCAGTGGCGACGGAGGGGCGCTCATGGCACTTGGCGCGTTGACGCTCAACAATGTCTCGTTCAATAACAACAACAGTCTCAATGGCGGCGCCATTTATATCAACAGCGGCGTCCTGACGGTCACCGGGGGGACGTTCTCGGACAACAGCGCGTCCACTGGCGGCGCGATCGCCGTGCGCGGCAGCACTGGCTCGACACTCGTCGGTGTGACCCTCGACACCAATACTGCACAACGCGGCGGTGGACTCTTCGTGGGCAATGCCAGCATCGCGGTCGCCAACAGCCAGATCATCAACAATGACGCGCTCGGCGGCGCCAGCCAGGGCGGCGGCGTCTATGTGGAGGATGGCGGCAGTCTGAGCATCGAAACGACGCTGATTCGCAACAACCTCGCCGGACAGTCTGGCGGTGCTATCTACAGTGAGGGCGATATGCTGCTCTTCGCCACCACGGTCGATGCCAATGTTTCCAACAATTTTGGGGGCAATATCCATACATGCAGTGGTACAGGGGATCAGACTCAGATCACCGCCAGCACCATCAGCAATGCCAACGACGATTTTGGCGGCATCGGCGTGCAGACCTGCAACAATGACACCACCCTCATCACCAACAGTACGATCAGCAGCAATGGAACGGGCGTGGCGCACACCGGCGGCGCATCGCTGAATATTCGTTTCTCGACCCTTGCTGACAATGGCACCGGTATCAGCAGTACCGGGTCGGTCAACCTGCATAGTGCGCTGATCGCCGGCAACAGTAACAACTGTTTTGGCACCATCGTCGCCACTGGCACCAATGTCAGCAGTGACAGCAGCTGTGGCAGCGGACCGAGTATGCAGTTTGTCAGCATCGGCACGATTCTACTCGGACCGCTGCAAAACAACGGTGGAACGACCCTGACCCATTATCTGGCGGACGCCAGCGCCATCCGCAATCTGATCATCCCGGCGAACTGCACGATTCTCGGCAGCCCGCTCACGCGTGATCAGCGCGGTGTGACACGTCCAGCGGGAGCAGGCTGCGAGCCTGGCTCGACCGAAAACAACACGGCTGGCGGTGGCGGCGGCGCGGATGTGCCTTTCCTGGAGGGCATTGCCACCGAGACTCCCACGCCGACCATGACCCCGACCGCCAGCGCGACGCCAACAGACGCGCCGACCGAGGTTCCTGCGTCCAATGCCACCGCCACCTTGTTCGACCCGGAATTGGTGCCAATTTTCACTGAAGTGCCCACAGAAACACCGGAAGTCACCGCCGAAGCACCAACCGAGGTGCCGACCGTGACGACAGGCGGCTCACCGACGCCGAGCGCGACGCTCGACCTGTCTACTACCGCGCCGACCATGACCGCCTCCGCGACTCACGACGGCTCTGGCGAGACCACCGCTGAAGCGCCGACGCCTGCCCCTGAACCGACCTCGACGCTGGCACCCGTCGCACGCGCGCTCAATTTCACAGCGTGGATGGTGCGGCGATAAGTCAATAAAACGGCGGGCGATCCATCTCATTGGATGGATCGCCCGGATGGATCGCCCCGCTTGCTCTGGCTTGGCTTGCTCTGGCTTATTGAAGTGCGGTGCGTCGTGACGCTACTCGTAGCGCAGCACCTCGATCACCTTTTCACGCACCGCCACCTGAGCGCTCAACAGCGTCGCCACCACCGCGATCACCACCGCCGCGACGACCAGCGCGATCGCGGTCGGCACTGCGTCGCGCGGGATCGGGATGGCGTCACCGATGCCAAGTTGAGTCATGATGCCCACGCCGAGCGCGCTGATGCCGATCCCGATCGCCCCGCCGAGCAAGCCGACGAGCGTGTTTTCCAGCAGCATCACGCCTAAGACGCGCCGCGTCCCCGCGCCGACCGCTTTCATGATGCCGATCTGACGCCGCCGTTCCAGCGTGGACAGCGAGACCGTGTTCGCCATCGCCACTGCCGCCGTCAGCAGCGACAGCACGCCGACGACAGTCGGTATCGCGCTGAACTGTGCGATGAAGCGGCTCAACAGACCGTCGATGAACGACAGGTCGAGGGTGAACACGAACGGCAGCTCTGACAGACTCAGCAGCACGGTATTAAGCTGTTCTGGCTGCACCTGCAGTACGAAGAAATCGGGAATACCATTAGAGACGGGCAGCACATCGGGCGGCACGAACGCCTGACCAAAGCTGAAGCCGCTCGATTCGACAATGCCGACGACCTCGAACAGTGCCGTATTGCCGCCCGACAAATAACTCAGCTCGACGGACGCCCCGACTGGAATGGTGCTGATCGCGCTGAAACTGCCAAAGGTGCCACCCTGTCCCAGCACCAGCACCTGTTTGCCGCGATCCTCGGCTGTCAGGTCGCGCCCGGATAGCAGCCGCCCGCTCGACAGATTTGGGTTGGTCGAGTCGCGCGCTTGCAGCGAAAGCGAGCTGAAGGCGCGCTGTGCCCCGCGCTCGGCGCCGCGCGGCATATCTTCCATATCCACGAATGGCACCTCGACCACTGGCTCGACGCCATCCACCGTCAGCACTGTCGCGGTGGCGGTCGTGAGGCGGGTGCGGTAGTCGATCCCCTCCAGCGAGTCGAGTCGGGTGTTCAACATGCCTTCCCCGATCGCGGGGGAGATCAGTCCCAGACCGGGCAGCACAAAGACATTGCCGCCAAAGCTCTGCGTCACCTGGACGTTCAGAATTTCGCGCGTGCCGATCCCCACAAAGGTGATGCTGCTCAGGGCAAACATGCCCGCCGACAGCGCCAGCAGCGTGGTCGCGGTGCGCACGCGGCGCGCGCGCATGTTGCGCAGTGCCAGTTGAATATCGACCACGCCGAACGCCGGGAGACGACTGACCAGCCACACCAGCAGCCACAGTAAAAATGTCAGCACTCCCAGGATCACCAACGTGATCGCCACGCCGATCATGCCGACGATCGGCGATCCGATGATTTGTCCTGCCGCCGCGCCGATCACGATTACGATCAGCAGCAGCGCCAGAATGCTGTGCGCGGCGCCCACGACCGGGATATGCGTCTCGTCGGGGCGCAGGATGATGGCAGGACGGATGCGGTTGGCGGTCAGGACGGGCAGGATGCCGAATACCAGCGTCACCACCAAGCCGAGCGCGAACCCCAACGCGATCGCCTCTGGGTACACCCGCCACACCAGCCGCTGCTGCAGGAACTGCTCGCCATACTGGTTGACGAACGCGCTCATCCCCACGCCGACCAGCGCGCCGACGGCGCTGCCGACGATGCCCAGCAGCAGCGCCTCGGTCATGAACAGCGACAGGATTTGCCGTCCCGTCAGCCCAAAGGTCTTGAGCGAGGCGATCTCGTTGGAGCGCCGTGCCACCAGCGCCAGCATGGTATTGACGATGCCCACGCCGCCAATCAGCAGGGCGCCCAAGCCCATGATGACGATGAAGCGACCCAGAATGTCGGAAATTTGACGGTAGCTTTCGAGCAGCTCTGGCAGCGTGCGCCTGAAGCCGTTCGCGCCGAGGCGCGACAGCTCATTGTTTGCCTCGTTCGGCGTAATGCCCTCCGGCAGACCGACGCTGACCACATTCGGCTGCGGCGACACCTGCACCGTGTCCGCCTCGTTCAGATTCAGGTAGACAAATCCGAAAAACGACGCGATCGGATTCTCGATCGACGCTTCCTGATCGGTCGAGACGATCCCGGTGACCGTGAATGGCTCGGTCGTATTGCTCACGCGCACCGTGTCCCCGACGGCGATGCCCTGGTCTTGCGCGAGGTTGGCGCTGATCACGATCGAACGCGCGCCGGAGAGTAGCTCGCTCAAGGGAGCGTTGACGGGTTCGATCGCGGTCACCTGTCCGGCAGGCGAAAAAGTCGCCGGATCGACCAGGATCGTCGTGATGAACTGCGGACGCCCGACCGCCGTTTGTTCGATCGCCGTCACCTGTAAATTGCTGACCCGTTTGTAGAAGGCGACCTGGGCGCCATTTTCGCGCGCCCACACCCCGACCGCCTCAACCGTCGCATCGCTGTAGCCGTTATCGACGTCCTCGTCACTGCCGCCGCCAAAATTGAAGCCGCTGGCATTATCGGTGCTGATGGTCAGATCGCCATGATTGACCATGCGCGCATTGGCGATCAGGGTGTCGCCGATCGCGAGACCGAGCGAGCGCAGCGCCACGACGGTGGCAACCCCGGCGCCGATGCAGAAAATGGCAAAAATAGTCCAACGGGCACTGCGCAGCAGACTGCGTGCGGCATAGCCGAAGTAAAAATTCCAGCGTGCGATCATGGAGTCCGTCCTGGTGGGATTATCGGTACGTCCATTATACGCGGTTGTGCGGCGATCCGTTGCGGTGGATGGGGGTCATCAGGGAAGCATGAAGATGCGTCCGCCGCTCAGTCAATGCAGCAGCGATTGCCCGCCGTCGATCCACATTTCCGTCCCGGTGATGTGCGATGCGCCCTCCGACGACAGGAACAACAGCGTGTCCGCGACCTGCTCGGCTTCGCCGGGCGTGCCCTCGGTCAGTGGAATATCCCCGTCGGGATACTCAGCGGCGACTTTCGCCTCTTCGACATTGCGCTTTTCGGTGCTGTCGTCGATCTCGGTGGTGATCGCGCCAGGGCAGACCACGTTGACGCGAATGCGATGTTTCGCCAGCTCCAGCGCCGCCATCTTGGTCAGCGCCACCTGACCCGCCTTGGACGACGAGTACGCCGACGCGCCGGCGCTGGTAAAGGTGCGCGTGCCGTTGATCGACGCGACCACCACGATCGCGCCGCCGCGCGTCTTCAGATGCGGCACCGCATACTTGATCGACAGGAAAGTGCCGCGCAGGTTGATCGCCAGGGTGGTGTCCCATTCTTCAGGGGTCAGCTCCTCGATCGGTGCCCACACCCCGTTGATGCCCGCATTGGCGATCACCACATCGAGCCGCCCCCATTTGGCGATCAGGGCGGTGAACGCCGCCTGCATCGCGGTGGGATCGGACACATCGGCTTCGAGCGCGATCGCCTCTCCACCTGCCTGGGTGATCGCCTCGACCGTCTGGGCGATGCGCTCAGGCGTGCGTCCCAGTACGCCGACCTTGCCGCCGGCTGCCGCAAAGCGCCGCGCCGCTGCCTCACCGATGCCCGATGTGGCGCCTGTGACCAGGATCACTTTGCCGTTGAATGTGCCAGAGAAATTCATGTCGCCTTCTCCTGATAAGTGATGTGGACGCATGATCGTGCGCCCTGGAAATAAAAATGTCGTCGAGACGGGTGGGTTTCGACGACATGGGATACGCTCAGGATGACAGAAATTACGACACGGCTGCCTTTGCACGGCGGGCGGGTGTCGCCTTACGAGGGGTCGCTTTGGGAGTGATCACCTCGGTGACAGGCTGCGCCCGGCGTCCCAACAGCGCTGCCAGCACCACTGAACCAATAGCGGTCACCTGACTGAGGCGCGAGCCAGCTTTGCGGCTCATGAAACTGCGCAGCGCCCACACGCTGGCGCGCACCAGGAACAGTACGCCAGCGAGCATGATTTTGCGCCCGACTTTATGCATGATTGATGGTGTCCTCGATGCGCTCGCGCACCTGATTCAGGGCGCGTCCAGCCGTCTCACCGAGATTTTCCGACGAGCTGCGCGCGCCGTCGATGGCGCGATCGACCGTGCGCGATAATTCGCCGCGAATCTCGTCGCCGCTGCGTGGGGCGAACAGTAATGCGATGATGACGCCAGCCGAGGCGCCGAGTAAGGTCGCCAGTACCGCGATGGTGACTCCAGCGCGACGGGCACGTTGTTCTGCTTCTTTGCTGTAGTAGATGCGGTCTCTCATGAGTAGCTCCCTTGTATCTCGCTGTCTGACTATCGTCAGATAGAGGAGGATGTGGATTCGGTTTGTTTGACATTTTCAGCTTATCCGATTGTCAGGCGAAGGGTATCCAGCCATTCACCCGTTCTGATTTAGGTCGATTGGGGGATTGATGGTGTGAAAATCGCCGCCATCCGTCTTATCTGTAATTATTAGTTTGTCATCTGCAAATAGGTCAGTTGGTGAAAAGGAGTAATGCCTCTCACTCATGTGGACTGATAATCTTTAAAGTATAACAATGTCTGTAAATTGAGAATCGACCGCACTGATCGAGTGAAACCATCGTCCATGACATTCATCCCGCAAACTACGATGACCCGACGTACCTACGAGCGTCTGCTCGGCTATGTGCTGGCAGTGCTGCTGAGCGTGCTGGCGCTGCTGCTGACGCAAGTGCTGGAAGGGCTGCTCGTCCAGACTTCGTTCATCCTGTTCATCGCAGCGGTGTCCGTCACCGCCTGGGTAGGCGGCTTCGGTGCTGGGATCGTGGCAACCCTTATTTCGATCGTGCTGCACGATCTGCTGATCATAGTCCCGCTCGGTACAATTCTGTTCAATCCTGGCGATATCATCCGTCTGAGCGTGATGCTGCTGGTGGCGGGACTGATCAGCTATCTGGAAGGCAACCGCCGCACCGCGTTAACCACCATACAGGACAAGCTGTCGGAGATGGAGGTGATGATCGCCACTATTGCCGACGGCGTGACCGCGCAGCGCCTGGATGGCACGCCGTCATTCGCCAATGCAGCGGCGATGGAAATCCTGGGTTACCGCGATGTGCAGACGTTTCTCACCACGCCGATTCAAATGCTGCAATCGACCGTGGTCGTGCTGGACGAGGCGAGGCAGCCCATGCCAGCCAGCGCGCTGCCGCGGACGCGCGTCCTGCGCGACAAAAAATCGGTGCAGATGGCCCTGCTGATCGTCAACAAAGAGACGGGGCTGGAACGCTGGGTGAACATCCATGCCGCGCCTGTATTGGACGACGAGGGTGAAGTGCGGCTGATCGTCAACATCTTCCGCGATATCACCGAGCGCAGACTGCGTGAGGGGGAGCTGCTCGAGCTGGCGATACAGCTCAATGATCAAAAAGCGCGCCTCGATCGTGTGATCGGCAACGTGCCTGGCATCATCTGGGACGGCATCGGCGCGCCGGGCAAAGAAAGCCTGGATTATGTCAGCGCCTATGCTGAACGTATGACCAAGTACACGGTCGCAGACTGGCAATCGGGGACGCCTTTTTTCAAGCGTGCCGTCCCGCCGCAGGACTATCCCCAGGTGATCGAGGACAGCCGCCGTATTTTCGAGAGCGGTCAGCCTGGCACGATGCAGTTCCCCATGATCGACGCCGATGGACGAATGCTGCATCTGGAGGCACACACCTCGATGATCTTCGACTCCAGCGGCGCGCTGATCGGCGGTTGTGGCGTGATCATGGACATCACCGAGCGCAAGCATCAGGAAATGGTGCTGGAGCAGGCGACGATCGCGCTCAGGAACAGCAATAAAGAATTGGAACAGTTCGCATATGTCGCCTCGCACGATCTGCAAGAGCCGCTGCGCATGGTGACCAGCTATCTGCAACTGCTGGAGAAACATCTTAAAGATAAGCTGGACGACGACACGCGCGAATATATCGGCTTTGCCGTCGATGGTGCCATGCGCATGAAAAAGCTGATCTCCGACCTGCTGTCCTATTCGCGCCTGCAGCGCGGGGATATCGCTGCCGTGTCGATCGATCTCAACGAGATCATGGCACAGGTTTTGCAGAATCTCGCGGTCGCTATCGAGGAATGTGGCGTGGCGGTGACGGTCGATCGGCTGCCGACGGTCTTGGGAGATGAGGTACAATTGACTCAACTCCTACAAAACCTGGTAGGAAATGCGGTAAAATTCTGTGCAGAAGACCCCACTGTACACATCGGCGTTGTTAGCGGCGAGACGGAATACACGATTTCCGTGCGCGACAACGGCATCGGCATCGACCCTCAATTCTTCGATCGCATCTTCATCATCTTCCAGCGGCTGCACGGCATCGGTGAGTATGAAGGCACCGGCATCGGTCTGGCGATCTGTAAAAAGATCGTGCAGCGGCACGGTGGACGTATCTGGGTAGAGTCGCAGTCTGGCAAAGGCGCGACCTTCTATTTTACGCTCCCCCTCGCAGGAAGATCACAACTTCGTGCGATAGACGAATTCCAGCGTGTTTCTGGAATGAAGGGATAACCGAAAGTGATCCTGGACACGGTGAACATGATCGACATCTTATTGGTAGAAGACAATCCAGGTGATGTGCGGCTGACGCAAATCGCGCTGCGCGACAGTAAGATCAAAAACCGCATCAATGTGGTGAATGATGGTGTCGAAGCAATGGCGTACCTGCGACGCGAAGCGAAATATGCCGACCAGCCAATGCCGGACATCATCCTGCTCGATCTCAACCTGCCGCGCAAGAATGGACGCGAGGTGCTGCAAGAGATCAAGGAGGACGATGTTCTGCGGCGTATCCCGGTGGTGGTGCTGACCACCTCCGACGATGAGAAAGATATACTGGCGACCTACGATCTCCATGCCAACTGCTATATCACCAAGCCGGTCGATCTGTCGCGTTTCGTCGAGATCGTCAAGAGCATCGAGTATTTCTGGCTCACGATCGTCAAGCTGCCGCCCGCAGCCGATCTGACCTGATTAGCTGCATCTGAAGCAGCCTGGAGCAGTGATAATGCAGGTGATGCGCGTACTAATAATCGAGGACAATCAAGGCGATGCGCGTTTGTTTCGCCAATGGCTGCTGGATGCGAGCAACACGATCGAGCAGCGTGTGCAGAGCGAGCAGCGCTTTCAGATGGTCGTAGCGACCACCCTGCGCGAGGGCGCAGCGCTGCTGCAGGAATCGCCCAGAAACTTCGATGTAGTGCTGCTCGACCTGACGCTGTCCGACAGCATGGGATTGGACACACTGCACCGTATCAGTGCGATCGGGGCGCCGGCGGCGATCGTGGTGCTGACCGGATTTGACGATGCCAACGCCGGACTCACGGCTGTCCAGCACGGTGCGCAGGATTACCTCATCAAAGGCGACACCGACGGCAAGCTGCTGGTGCGCGCCATTCGCTACGCGATCGAGCGCCGCCGCAGCCAGCTCATGCTCGCGGAGCAGTCGCGCGAACTGGCTGCCGTGCAGGAGCGTCACCGCCTGGCGCGCGAGCTGCACGACTCGGTCAGTCAGACCTTGTTCACATGCAGCGCGATGGCGGAGTCGGCGCTGCGACAGTGGGATATCAATCCTACCAAGAGCCGCAGCATCATGCAGGACGTGCATCGTCTGTCGGTGACCGCGCTGGCGGAAATGCGGGTGCTGCTGCTGGAGCTGCGTCCGACGGCACTGACGCAGACGACGCTGAAACAGGTATTTCTGCAATATCTCACCCCGCTGCTGCGCCATCATCCGTTCACCAGCGAGCTGGAGCTGGACGAGGTGCCGCCGCTGCCGGCCGATGTGCAGGTGGGCATATACCGTATCGCGCAGGAAGCGATCAATAATATCGTCAAGCATGCCCGCGCGACTCAGGTTAAAATCGCGGTCGAGGTGCGCGGTGATCAGCTGATCCTGAGCATCGAGGACGACGGCGTCGGCTTTGACCCGCACGCTGCCTCCGCGACCAGCCTGGGATTGGACATCATGGAGGAGCGCGCCAAAGACATCGGCGCCGAGCTGCGCATCATCAGTATGGCGGGCAGAGGGACGCGGGTGCGTGTGCTGTGGCGCGGCATCGGCGCATTGACGAACGAAATAACATCGACGATTCGCAACGAACGTTAGGGAGAGTTTGACTATGGCTGAAGAACAAAAAATCCGCGTGATCATTGCCGATGATCACGACATGGTACGCAAGGGGCTGCGGGTGTTACTGGAAAATTTCGACGATATCGAGGTGATCGGTGAGGCGGGCGATGGACAGGCTGCCGTCGATATATGCCGCCGCCTGTCGCCGCATGTCGTCCTGATGGACATGATCATGCCGCGCCTGGGGGGTATCGAGGCGACCGAGCGGCTGCGCGTCGTGTGCCCGGATGTGCATGTGATCGCCCTCACCAGCTTCGAAAACGAGGACAATGTCCAGCGCGCCTTGAAAGCAGGCGCGATCGCCTATCTGATGAAGAATGTCAGCGGCGATGAGCTGGCGAACGCGGTTCGCCGCGCTTTCAACGGGCTGAGCACGCTGGCTCCTGAAGCCGCACAAATCCTGATCCGCGCCACCACCCGCCCCCCGTCGCCCGGTCATGACCTGACCGAGCGCGAGCGCGAAATCCTGGCGCTGATGGTCGAGGGTCTGAACAACCGCGAGATCGGTGAGCGGCTGGTGATCAGCAGCTCGACGGTGAAGAATCATGTCAGCAATATCCTGAGCAAGCTCGGCACTACCAGCCGCACGCAGGCTGTCGCCGTGACGGTGGAGAACAATATTCTGGCAACCAAGTAGTAGCGGTTTTTCAGGACACATAATTGTCTCTGCGAAGTCCATGCCCGTCCTCTGTAGAGACAATTTATCATCCTGTCCGGCTGTCTAGTGGGTCGCGGTCTGCTCGACGGTGCCACGCCAGGCGCCGTTCTCGTGTCCCTGCGCCTCGATGAAGTCCTTGAAGCGCTGCATGTCGCCGGCGATCCGTCCCTGTACGATCCCCAGCGCCGCGCCGACATTCTCGATGAAGCCTTCCGGCTCGTAATCGATCTGGAGCATGACGCGGGTGATGTCGCTGTCGATGCGATGGAAGGTGACCACGCCGGCATGTTTAGCGCCGTTGGTGCTCGTCCAGGCGATGCGCTGATCCGGAGTCTGCTCCGTGATCTCGGCGTTCCATTCCTGGGTGCTGCCAGCTATCTCCGCTTTCCAGTGCAGATGGGTGTCGTTGACCTGACGCACCGACTCGATTCCCTGCATGAACTGTGGGAATTCCTCGAACTGCGTCCACTGATTGTAGGCGGTGCGCACAGTGACGTTTACATCGATAGAATGTTCATAACGTGCCATGATTGGCTTCCTTTGCCACTCCGCGATCAAAATTGAGACTTTTGTTTCACATGGTGCTACTCTATCGCTACTGTACGCGACTTTGCGTTCGGCACCCTGTGTCCTACAGGGGAATGATATTTAGGCAAAAAGTGCCGTAAAATCGCGTAACCCGTACAATGCGCGCATTATGCTACTAACCCGCGCCAGCATGGGGACAATGCGCTACAATTTCGTGGCTGATGAAAATAATGGTACGCACACGACGGAATAAACGACATGAGCGCACATGACCCCAATGCGACACAAGAGGGCGATGCAGTAGGCACCTGGATCGGCGTGGATGTGGGCGGCACCAAGATCGATGGCGTGCTGATCGACGCTGCAGGGGGGATCATCGCGCAGCATGGCGAACTCTCGCGCGTGGACGAGGGCGCCGACGCGGTGGTCGAGCGGATCGCGTCGGTGATCGCCAGGCTGCTGGCGGACGCGGGCGGACGCGCGGTGCATGGGATCGGGGTCGGCTGTCCCGGTCAGGTCGATGGGCGTGCCGGCGTGGTGCGGGCGGCGGTCAACATGGGCTGGCAAGATTTGCCGCTGCGAGCAATGCTCGTTGGGCGTCTGGGTGCCAATATCCCGCCGATCGTCCTGGCGAACGATGTCAACGCGCTGACCCTGGGGGAGACGCGCTTTGGCGCGGCGCGGGCGCTGCGCGACGTGGTGTATCTGGCGATCGGCACCGGATTCGGCGGCGGCGCGGTGATCGACGGGCGGCTGCTGACCGGGGACAACGATTTTGCGATGGAGGTGGGGCATGTCGTGCTGCGACCGGGCGGGCGGCGCTGTGCCTGCGGCTTGCGCGGCTGCCCGGAGGCGTATACCAGCGGCGTCGGTCTGATGAACGGCATTCATGCCTACCTGGGTGACTATCCCACAAGCCCGCTGGCAGGCGAATCGACGCTGACCGTCCCGACGATTCTGCGGGCAGCGCGCGGCGGTGATCCGCTGGCGCTGCTGGTCGTCACAGAGGCGGCGGACATGCTCGGTACGGTGATGGCGATCTGTGCCTCGACGCTCAACCCGGAAATGATCGTGATCGGTGGCGGACTCGGCAAAGCGGCGGCAGATCTGCTGCTGCCACGCGCCGAGTCGCTGTTACGCGAGCGGGCGCTGCCGCCGTCGGTCGAACGAGTGCGCATCGTCATGGCGAGCCTGGAACGGGCGGCGGTCGGCGCGGCGGCGCTGACGATGGGATGAAAAATCGGGTTTTCCTTTCTCACACCAGGGACACACCATGACTGAACTCGCCCGTGAAATCGCCCAACAACCCGATGTGATCGCCGCGTTGATCGGCGATCAGCGCGACGCCATGCAGCGTATCGCCGCCGCCGTCCACACCTTCGACCCGGCGTTCGTGGTGATCGCCGCGCGCGGCACGTCCGACAATGCTGCCCGTTATGCACAGTACACTTTTGGCGTGCATCTGGGCAAAATGGTCGCCCTGGCGACGCCGTCGGTGCATACGCTCTACGACGCCGCGCCAGATATGCGCCGCGCTCTGGTGATCGGCGTGTCGCAGTCGGGACAGTCCGCCGACGTGCGCCAGGTGATCACCGACGCCCGCGCGCAAGGGGCGCTGACCCTGACGATCACCAACGACGCCGGTTCGCCCCTGGCGCGTGCAGCGGAATATCATGTCCCGATCGGCGCGGGCGACGAAAAGAGCGTCGCCGCCACCAAGAGCTATACAGCCCAGCTCACCGCGTTTGCGCTGCTGACGGCGGCGCTGGCGGACAAAGCCGAGCTGTGGGACGCGATCGCCCATCTGCCCGCCTGGGTGGGCGAGACGCTCACGCGCGCCGCCACCACCCACGATTGGGCACAGCGCTATCGCTATGTCGAGCGTTTCGCGGTGATCGGTCGCGGCTATAACTACTGCACCGCTTTCGAGATCAGCCTCAAGATCAAGGAATTGTGCTACATCACCGGGGAGGGCTACAGCGAAGCCGACTTTCGACACGGACCCATCGCCACCATCGGCGGCGGCTTTCCGGTGATCGTGGTGGCGCCGACCGGTGCGACCTTTGACCAGACGCGCGACCTGCTGATCAGGCTCAACGAGCGCGGCGCGGAATGTCTGGCGATCACCGACTCCGACGCGCTCGACACGATCGCCCACCGGGTACTGCGCATCCCGGCGGGCGTGCCGGAGTGGTTGAGTCCGATCGCGGCGGTCGTGCCGGGTCAGGTATTCGCCATGCACCTCGCCGGGATCAAGGGCAATCCAATCGACGCGCCACGCGGTCTGACGAAGGTGACCAACACGCGCTGATCAGGCAGGCACGACCCGCAGCGTGACGATCTCGAACGGGCGCAGCGCCAATGTGACGATGCGCTTGTCGTCATCGACAGTCAGCGGCTCGATCGCGTTTTCCAGGATGTCCGCCTTGTGCACGGATGCCACGTCGAATCCGAATCTGAGCAGCGTGGACGATGCTCCCCCATGCGGCTCGTACAGGCGCACGATGAAGCAGCTATCATCTTCAGCACGTTTGATCGTCTCGACAATAGCGCCAGCAGGTGCCAGCAGGTGTTGGACAAAGGACGGCGGCAGCTCCCGTTGAGTCGATGCGTCACTCGATGATGCCATAATCACCGGACAGGTGAACTGCTGCACAGCCAGCGCGCTGGTGCCGCCGGCACTAACGGTTGCCAGCGCATAGCGCAGCGTCCGCACGCCTGCATCCCCGTTCGGCGCCGCGCCGCTGGCGCGTTTGATCAGGGTGAGCGCGACGGTGTTGGTGATCTGCCCGTCGTCGGTTCGTCCCTGGCGCACACTGCCGCCATAGATGCCGTCATCCAGCACCGTCACGCCGCCGCCTGCGTCGCTCACATCGATCCAGCCGTGATGCGCCACCTCCCATTGTGCCGCGTCCCAGGTGGTGTTCTGGTGGGTCGGGCGGGTGATCTGCCCCCACTGGATACCGTAAGTCGCCTCACGGGCGTGGATCAGCAGCGGAAATTCCGCCCGCAGCAGCACTTCTTTTTCGCGCCAATCGATCACCGTCTCGTATTCGAGCTGATCACTGTTCGCCTCCAGCGAAACCCGGATCGTGACCGTGCTGTTCAGTATGCGCCGCCTGAACTCGATCGTCCCGCGGATGCCATTCGACAAAATGACCTGAGGGGCGTCGTCGCCTTCGAGACAGGCGATCGGGGAGCGCAGCAGCGCCGCGTCGATATTCCAGGCGTCGAACAATGCCGGACGATCCTCGTAGGCTGCGATCAGCCCGCAGCCGCCGCTGACGGGCACATAGTCTCGTGCGATGAACTTGTCGAACAGGCGGTTGAGATTGCCAGAAAAGTCGAATTCGGCGCGCAGCATGTTGTTTTCGAGTACGAACGGCTCTACTACGACCCGTTGCTCGCGGTTTACAGACAGCGGCTGTTGTCCGGGTCGTTCGACGCTGAAGGGAGACACCATGGTCAAAGGCGTGTCCGTTTGTGACGAAAAGACATGCCTGAGCGAGTCGATCGTGTTGATCACCAGTGCCCCGCCAAAATGCCCGCTGATGGCGTCGATCGCCGCCTTTTGCACGGCGTCGAGCTGCGCGAACAGCGTCGTGAACGCGCGCTCGGCGTCGTCGTACACCGCGTCGATGCTGCTCCCTGGCAGGATGTCGTGAAACTGATGCAGGCACACCACCTCCCACGCCGTCCGCAGCGCCGGGTGCGGATAGACATAGCCCGGCACATGCAGCCGGGCATAGCTGGCGATGAACTCGATATCGTGAAGCTGTTTTTCGGCGCTGTGGTTCATGCGCTTGATGCGTGCCTGGCTGGTGAGCGTGCCCTGGTGGGTCTCCAGGTACAGCTCGCCGTCCCAGGTCGGCAGCGTCTCGCCGTGCTTGTCCGCCAGCAACCTGTAAAAGTCGTGAACGCGCGTCGGCTGGTGCGCCGGGATGCCGGGGAATTGCTTCAGTGCCCGCATCGACTCCAGCATCTCGCGGGTCGGTCCGCCGCCGCCGTCCCCCCATCCATATGCCATCAGCACATCATGCTGACGCTTGTCCTTCTGCGCGATCCAGGCGTAGTATGCCGCCGACGGGCGCGGGTCGGCGTTGTAGGTCGCCCAATCGCTGCTGGTGCCACCGTAGGGCACGGTGGACATGTGTGCCAGCAGCCGCGTGCCGTCGATGCCCTGCCACCAGAACGAGTCGTGCGGAAACGAGTTGACCTCGTTCCAGCGCAGCTTGATGGTGAAAAAATATTTCATCCCGGCTTGGGCGGCGATCTGGGGAAGCGACGCTGGAAAGCCAAAGGTATCCGGCAGCCACAACACCGGGGTTTCGGCGTCCTCGCCAAACTGCTCCTTGAAGTATTGGCGTCCGAGCATGAACTGGCGCACCAGGCTTTCCGCCCCGGTGACGTTGGCGTCCGGCTCGATCCACATCCCGCCCATCGGTTCCCACCGTTTTGCCTTGACCCGTTTGACGAGCGCGGCGAACGACTCCGGATGTCGTTCCCGGAACCAGGCGTAATGCTGCGGCTGACTGGCGGCAAAGACGTATTCGGGATATTCGTCCATCAGCTTCAGCACGGTGTGGAAGGTGCGCTCTACTTTGTCGCGGGTGACGGCGAGCGTCCACAGCCAGGCGGTATCGATGTGCGCGTGCCCGACCCCGTGCAGCGTCAGAGGATGTGGGACGCCTGCCGCCGCCAGTCGGTCTTGCAGCAGGCGCCAGGCGGACTGCACGCTGGCGCGCAAGCCGTCGCCGCGCATGGGCGGGGTCATATCCAGCACACGAAGGGTATCGTCGAGCGCTTCTGACAGCGTGTACTTTTCCGGGCGCTGATCGTCCAGCACGCGGATCGCCTCCAGGGTCGTCCGCGCCAGCGTGATGAATACCTCCATCGCCCGATCGACCACCACGATCGACGGGACGCCCATGTACAGGCGCTGACGCTGATCGCCGCCGAGCGACCCGCCCAAGCCCGTCCAGCCGCTGAGATGCAGTCCGTACTTTTGCCCGCGCTTCTTGTGCGCGGTCGCCAGCGTGATGCGCTGATGATTGCGATCGACGCCGGACACCGCCTCGTTGTCGATGCGCAGCAGCGCCTCAGGATGCTCGAAATCGCCGGAATTGCCGAGGGGCAGCAGCAGCGCCAGATCGTCGCGCGACTTGAAGCGTTTTGGGATGGTATACACGCCGCGCATCTCGAACCGAGTCTGCCAGGCGCCCCAATAGCTGTTGTGCGCCAGGGGAGTCCAGGCGGTCGAGTCGCCCAGACGCAGCTCGAACGGCGCCAGCGGGGCGGTGTCGGCGATGATGTACGGCGTTAGTACACTGAGACGATGCGCCAGCGAGTCGAGCCGCTGTTTGAAGGTGGGGAACATGATGCGGACTGCCTTTCGGGAGGGGGCGGGTCAGGTCACAAAAATATAACACGCCTTTCTCTCAGGCACGACGTGCGAGCGCCTCATGGCATAGCCCGCACGATCATTTGTCGGTGGTCAGCGCGAATCCGTTCATGAATTGTTTGTGCAGCGCCACGAACAGGATCAGCGGCGGCAATGACGCCATGATGCCCGCCGCCATCAGCAGACCAAAATCGGTCTGTAAGCCTGCCGAGATCGTGCCGCGCACCCCCACCTGAATCATTTGCTGTGCCGCGTCGGTCACCACCAGCCGGGGCCACAGATATTGATTCCATGCCGCGATGAACTGCACCAGCGCGTGCGCGCCGATGACGTTCCACGACATCGGCACCAGCACATCGACCAGGAAACGCAGCGGCGTCGCGCCGTCGATCTGCGCTGCCTCTGCCAGCTCACGCGGGATATTCTGGAAATGCTGGCGAAACAGGAACATCCCGGCTGCCGTCGCCAGAAAGGGCAGTGTCAGCGCCAGCATCGGGTAATTTTCACCCCATCCCAGCTCGCCCATCATGCGAAACAAGGGCAGCAGGATGATCTCGGTCGGCAGCAGCAGCGTGAACAGCACCGCGAAGAACAGCACTGCCTTGCCCGGAAAGCGGAAATACACGAATGCCAGACCCGCCAGCAGTGCCAGGATCGTCTTGCCGATCGTCACGACCAGCGCGACGATGGTGGTGTTGAGCATCAGCGCGCCAAAATTTTCGCGGGTGAACAGATCGCTGAAATTAGCGAGCAGGTCGTCTCCCGGCGGGAAGAGCTGCGGCGGTGTCGCCAGCGCGCCCTCCAGTGTCAGCGTCGCCAGCTGCAGCGCGTACAGCGCCGGGATCGCCAGCACGAAACACACGACGATCAGCCCGATATGGATGCCCCACCTTGTCTTGTGCGTCGCCATCGCTTCGTCGCTCCCTGATTTTCTCTGAATCTCTGGTTAACCTGTTTTTCTTTTATTGGTTTCCATACTGGATTTTGCGATCGACCTGACCGAACTGCAGCAGCGTCAGACCCGCCACCAGCGCGAACAGCACTACCGCCTGTGCTGCCGCCAACCCGACCGGTGACCCCGGACTGAAAGCGTCCTCGTACAGCTTGTAGATCAGCATGTTGGTCGCGCCGCCAAACTGACCGCCCGCGCCCAACGGCGGTCCGCCCTGGGTGAGCGCATCGACCGCGCCGTACACCCCGTAGAAACCATAGGTGATATTGGTGATCAGCAGGAAAAATGTGTACGGCGCCAGCAGCGGCACCGTCACGCGCAAAAAGCGCTGCGCGACGTTGGCGCCATCGATCTGCGCCGCCTCCAGCAGGTCTTTGGGGACATTCTGCAAGCCGGCGATGTAAAACAGAATATTGAAGCCCAGGATATTCCACACCGACGACGCCACGATCACCGCCCGCGCCCAGTTCGGATCGCGCAGCCACGAGGGGGCGTCCCCGAACATCTGCGTCAGCGCGTAGCTGAGGATGCCGCTCGTCCCTTCCCGAAACAGTGCCAGGAAGATCACCCCGGTCACGACCGGCGAAAGCGCGAAGGGCCAGATCAGGAAGGCGCGATAGACGGCGATGAACCTGACCTTTTGCGATGCCAGCACCGCGATCCCCAACGCCGTCACCAGACTGACCGCGACGATCGCCGCCGTGATCGCCAGCGTGGTGATGAAGCTGGTCTGGTAGATGGCGTCCGACGCCAGCGCCGCGTAATTGCCCAGGCAGACAAACCGTTCCTGTGGCAGCGGAAAGCGGCGCAGGTTCAGCGACAGCGCCACCATTTGCGCGGTCGGGATGTACAGGAAGATCGTCAGGATCGCCAGCGATGGCGCCAGCAGCGCATACGCCAGTCCCGGCGCTTTAAAGATGCCCGGCGCTGCCGCCACCCGTCCGCGTAAAGCAGTCCAGACCGGGGCGAGCAGGATCAGCGCGCTGGCACAGGTCAGCACGCCGCCCGCGATCGCCTCGCCAAAGGGTGCTTCAGCAGCGTAGGTGCAGTGACGCAGCCCGATGGTGAGAATCTGTCCGCCGATCGCCCCGGCAAGCGCGCCGATCGCCAGGTCGCGCGGCTTGCGTCCCGGCACGACCAGCGCGGTCGTGAGCGCGCCGAACGCCGCGCCGACGATCAGCGGGATGATCAGCATCGACGGGGTGAGCGCAGCATAATGCGCCATGATCACCCCGATGGCGTCGGGGATGCGCGCCAGCCCCGCCGCGATCCATGCCGGGAGACGCAGCAACCCCTCGAATTGACTGATGATGAAAAACAGGATCAGCGTGCCGGCAAGCACCAGCGCGGCGCGCGTCCACAGACGTTCAAAACGCAGATCGGCTGGCATCGGGGAGTCCTTTGTCACGCTGCGACGGGTGAGACTGCGACCAAGCGTAACGCGGAAATGTTAAATGTGGTGGGGGAAATAGTCGCATTCTATCCAGTGAGACGATGGAGATGATGTACTGGTTTTGTCCCATGCCTGATGCTGTAGAACACACTTCTGGAAATCGAAATAAGGCGAATGCGATGTTGAGTTCGAGGTCGCAGGGTTTCGATCCGGATGATTCTCTCGTCAGAAATCAAGCGGCATGGGAGGATTATCGAAGTGGAGAGCGTGCTGGTTATGCCGGTATGTGTCAAGGGTTTCACCCATTCTGGCACAGAGGGTTACCTCCGCCGAACGCGGTCGTTTCTTTTTCAACCGGGCTGGAAAAGCCGTTTTCTGGAATCGGCATCATCTTCTTCAGGGAACAGATCCTGTAGAGGCGACTTTCGACAATTCGATGCACGATATGGTGTATTCCTTCGCAGGGTTGGAGGAATGCAAGAATGAGGTCATCGTCACCTGCCACCCGCCCGCACCTTCACCGACAGCCTGCTGGGGATGTGTACTGGCTTGGCAGAAAAATCGGCAATATTTTCGAGGGTTGCTCATGAATTTGTTTCGCATTTGACATCTGATAAAGGATTGATATGCCAACAGATCACTCGTTAAACAGTCCAAATACACGCGTCAGCTTTAGAATTGCCGCTGAGGATCTTGATCCAGACAAAGTGTCTGACACACTAAAAATTGAGCCGGATCGCACGCAGCTCAAAGGAAACTTTCCACAAAACGATCCAAGCTGCTTTCCACGTCCGGAAGGCGTTTGGGTGTTGAGGTCAAAGATAAGACGCGAAGAACCTTTGATCGCTCATTTGGAGAACTTGCTCGCGGAGCTGGAACCAAAACAGATAGAGATTGTTGACATCTCCAAAACAGCCAGTGTCGATTTCTTTTGCTCACTTTTCGGGCAAAACGGTGTTTACCTTCCGGCAGATATCTTGAGGCGTCTATCACAGCTTAATGCAATGTTGAATGTAAATGTTTACCCACCTGATACGAATGAAAGTGATGATATGGAGTCTTCCCTTGATAAAACCGAGTAACGGTTTTCAGACCAAGATGGAGTGAACGAGAACGAGGAGAGTACAAATATGCAATCGTACTGTTTTCGTTCACCTCTCTCGCATATACCGCGATATGCTGCCGAGTGCGCCTCTGCAACCCCCGCCTCCCCCTACAACTGCACCAGTAGGGGAGCGACCAGGGGATGGGTGTCCCCCGGTCGGTGTCACGCCTGACTTTACCCGCCTACGACCTCGTTGTAGCTGGCGAGCGCGGCATCGGCGCGGTCTTTCGCCACCGTCAGGGCTTCGAGCGGGTCAGCGCCGCCGTCCTTGAGGTTGGGCGAACTGCGGATTAAGGCAGTAGTTCGAAATACTCGGTATGCTGCGGTCGGATCATGGAGAAATCACGACGGTCAAAGGTGCAGATGCGTGTAATATTCAGCCGTTCTGCCAGTGCGGTCAGACAGCAGTCCACGAAATCGAGTTCGGCGTCGTGGTAGCGATCCATTTCGCATGATAACGGTCGCGTGGATACCCCAACGCGACCAGATAGCGCGCATCAACGAGGGACTCAGGCGGTACCGTTAGGCATCGTCTCCATCAGTCTCTTGTGTGCTATGCCATTGCTCGCGTAAATGGCGCTGGAAATGCTCACGACTGTTCAGGGAGGCGTCAGGGTCGTCGATCCAGTTGATGTCCGCTGTTTCCATACCCTCCGCAACCGCGAGCGCCCAATTCCCGCTGTCACTCGGTGCGTAAGTGTTGAGCAGTTCCCCGAACACGTCGTCCAGCGAACGCCCCTGCCGTTCAGCCAGGGTTTCCAGTCGATCGACCAGATCGGAACGCAGCGTAATCGTTCGGTCTGTCATCTTCCGAAGCTCCACTTTTCTTCGATGAAGTGCGACTGCGAGACGGCGCGTTCGGGCTCGTGGGTGTGCTGCCACTTGCGGATGAACTGTTCGACACTGGCGGATGGGATCATGGCGGACTCGTGCGATCAGAATGGATGTGCGCAGAGTGTAGCGCATTTCCTGGCAGACGCATCCCTGTGCGTCTCTGCAACCCCCGCCCCCCCCTACAACTGCACCAGTAGGGGAGGAACCAGGGGACGAGTGCCCCCTGGCAAGGGTGCCGTGCGGATTTACCCGCCTACGACCTCGTTATAGCTCGCCAGCGCAGCATCGGCGCGATCTTTCGCTACCGTCAGCGCTTCGAGCGGGTCAGCGCCGCCGTCCACGACCGACTGAATCGCCTCGACCAGGAATTGACGGACTTCGGTCGAGGGTCCGTAGACCGCGCCCGCATTGGCGACATTGCCCGCCGACGCCTGGAGCTGCTCGATGGCGATGGCAAAGTTGGGGTTTTCGGTGAACCAACCTGCCTCGGTCAGCGCCGCGATCGACGATTCGCGGGTCGGGAAGTAGCCGCTGCCCTGGTGCCACTTCATGTCATTTTCGGTATTGGTCAGGAAGAAGATGAAATCGACCGCCGCCTGGGTTTCGGCTGGCGTCGCGCCTGCGCTCACCCACAGGCTGGCGCCGCCGATGGTGACGCCGTTGGTGGCTTCATCGCTGGGCGCGGGCAGGGCGGCGACGCCCAGATCGATCCCTTGCAGCCCGGCGAAGCGGCTGATCAGCGCCAGTCCTGCGGTGCTGTTGATGGTCATCGCGGTGCCCTTGCCCAGAAAGGCGGTGGCTTCGCCGTTGTAGTCGTTGGGCGTGCCGCTGTAGACAAAGGCGCCGCTGGCAGCCAGTTCACCGATCCAGGTCACGACGCTGAGCATGGGTTCGTCGGTATACAGTACCTCGGTGGCACGGGCGCTGCGTCCGTTGTCGTTGTCCGCCAGCAAGCCGTTCTGCATGGCGACCCACTGCTCCGGGAACCAGGCAGCCAGCGGAAAGTTGATGCAGCCGGTGATTTCCAGTTCCGCCGCCATCGCCATGATCGCCTCACACGCGGCGGTCACCTCGGCAAAGGTCGCCGGGGCGTCGTTGGGATCGAGTCCTGCCGCCTCGAACATGCCTTTGTTGTAGTACAGCACTGGATTGCTGGCATTCCAGGGCACGCTGTAGAGTTCGTCGCCCAGGGTGTAATAGGCGCGCACGGTGGCGAGCATGTCATCGAACGAGGCGATCTGTTCCTCGCTGGCGATCGGGGCGATCGGGGTGAAGTAGCCGCTGTCGGCAGCCAACTGGGTCAGCCCTTCCTCGACCTGGACGATCGTCGGCGCGTTGCCCTGTTCGGCAGCCAGCAGCGCGCTGTTGAACAGCTCAGTGTAGTCGGCGCTCAGTGACGACACCTCGATGGTGACGCCGGGATTTTCCGCCATGAATGCGGCAGCGATCTCTTGCACCAGCGCGCCGCGCGTGTCATTTTCGCCGCCAAAGATGTGAACGAACGAAATGGTGACATTGTCTTGCGCGGTGACGGGCAGCGCCAGCATCAGCGCGGCGATGAGCAGGAAAGACAGACGGGACAGCGACTTCATAAGTTCGTCTCCTTGGTTCAGAATGGGGATAGTGATCTGTAATGCGGATTAAGGATAACCGGAGTCGGCTAAAGGTGCGTGATCGGGATGTTAAATAAAACCCCACGACCGATGTTGGTCGTGGGGCAGATGTGTGTCGCGCGGGATCGGGGATGGGATGCAGGCGCTAAGGCTATTTCTTGCTGCGGTTGCGGATGAAGGTGGGAATGTCGATGCTGTCTTCACCATACACGCGCGAGCTGAAGTTGTCGTTTTGCGCGGCGGGCGGCTGTGCCGGGGGCGCCTGGCGCTGCTGCGGTTCGGGCGGGGGCGCCTGGCGTTCCTGAGGCTGCTGCGGCTGTGGCATCGGCGGCGTGTACTGCTGCATCGGACGCGGCGACGGTGCTGGCGCGCGCGTGTTCATCGAGCTGCCGCGCACGATCGGCTGCTGCTGTTCCATGCGCCGACCGACACGGCTGCTGTGTTCAAAGCCAGTGGCGATGACGGTGATGCGCACCTCGTCGCCCATGCTTTCGTCCACCTGAGCGCCGAAAATGAGGTTGACCTCCGGGTGCGCGCTCTCCTTGATGATCGCGGCTGCCTCGTTGACCTCGAACAGGCTGAGGTCTTTGCCGCCGGTGATGTTGAAGAGGATACCGCGCGCGCCGTCGATGGTGACATCGAGCAGGGCGCTGCTGATCGCGGTCTCGGCGGCTTTGCGGGCGCGCTCGTCGCCGCTGCCACGCCCGACCGCCATCAGTGCCGCGCCGCCTTCACTCATGATCGTGCGCACGTCGGCAAAGTCGAGGTTGATCAGCGCCGGGACGGTGATCAGCTCGCTGATCCCCTGGATACCCTGACGCAGCACATCGTCAGCGAGCGAGAATGCCTGCTGAAGGGTGGCATTCTTGCTGGCGATCTGGAGCAGACGATCGTTGGGGATGACGATCAGGGTATCGACCTGTGCTTTGAGCGCCTCGATACCGGAGTCCGCCGAGACATGCCGCTTCGACCCCTCGAACGTGAACGGACGGGTGACCACGCCGATCGTCAGTGCGCCCAGCTCTTTGGCGATCTGCGCCACGACGGGCGATGCCCCCGTGCCCGTGCCGCCGCCCATACCGCAGGCGATGAAGACCATATCGGCGCCGCGCAGTACCTCGAGCAGCTCTTCCTGGCTCTCTTCGGCGGCTTTCTTGCCAATTTCCGGGTTGCCGCCCGCTCCCAGTCCGCGCGTCAGCTTGTCGCCGATGCGCACCCGCACTTTGGCGCGTGAAAGCTGGAGCGCCTGGTTGTCCGTATTGACCGAGATAAAATCGACGCCCCCTAGTCCTTCTTCGATCATCCGGTTGACAGCGTTACCACCGCCGCCCCCGACACCGACGACCTTGATCTGAGCGAAATTCTCGCCCGGAGTCAGCATATCCATGAATAACAGCCTTTCCCACGCCCGAAATGAGCCGCACGACGGATGAACGATTTATGAGTGACAATTGTAGCCATTCTAGCAGAGTGCGCAAATGGCAAGCGGATAGCGAATCTGGGCTATGGTCATGGCGCAATCCGGGCTTGGCACGCCAAACTCAGTGAATCGCGATTTTCTTTGCGGACGCATTGTTATGCGTCCCTACGGTCGCGCTGAATCCGTGATTCACTGAAATTTCAACGATGTGGCGTCAGCGTATCGATAAAAATGCACGCCGTCGGCGCTGACCGTATATGGCAGCGTCACGGCGGCGGCGACTCCGGGTATGGGCGGACACTCCAGCAGCCAGCCCACGCGATTGTCCAGCGCGAACCTGATTGGCGTCTGTGCAGCCGACTCCGGCAGCGCGACCGAGGCGCGGCTCATATCGTCGAGCGTCAGCCCGACCTGTTTGACGACCGCTTCCTTACACGTCCACCAGCGAAAAAACAGCGACTGTCGGTCGCCTGGCGGCGTCAGAGTGTAACGGGCATGTTCGGATGGTGTGAGGATCAGCGCGGCAACATCGTCCTGGTCGGGCAGCGGTGCCATCCGTTCGCAGTCGATGCCGAGCGCGCCATCCAGTGAGAATGCCAGTAGGATCATGCCGTCGGTGTGCGCGACGCTGAAATCGATGCGGGTCCGATGCGCCAGCGGATCGAGCGATGGCTTGCCATACGTGCTGGTGACAAAATGCAGATCGTCAGGCGCACAGGTCAGGTATGCCCCCAGCAGATGGCGCAGCGCGCTGCGTCCGAGAGCGGAAAGCACGCCTGGCGCGGTGCGGTGCGTGGCGTCGAGCGCCCATGCCCACACATGCACCTGTCCAGGAGGCAGCGGCGGGGGGTGGGTGACCGGGTACCAGTGCGGAAACGACAATTTCACCTCATGGACGGGTAGCGTGTTTTGAATTTGTTGGATGACGGCTAATCACTTCCCCTGGTCATCGTCATGATACTCCCTTGTTTCATCGACGTGTATCGTCACAATGCCACGACTCACGGCGATGCGCCATTTTTGCAGGCACTGTCCCCCACGTTCGGGCGATTGCGCTATAATGATCGTACCTGAACGGCTTTCGTGAGAACGGACGCGCACACATGCGACAATTTTCGATACGCGGGTTCCCCCACATGGCGCATTGGCTGGCGCTCGCAGCGCTGACCGTCTGCGTGGGCGTCTTTGCCTGGGGCGGTGCCGCCGCGCAAAGCAATTTGTTCGAAGCGCAGGTGTTCGACACGCGCGCCGACCTGGAAGTGCTGGCAGATCAGGTATTGGGCGAGAGCATCCGTCCCCCCACCTGGCTCGGCACCGACGACCTGACGAATCCATCGATCGTCCCTGATCTGTGGTACGACCTGGAACAACTGGCGAATGCCATCTTTGGACCGGGCGTCCGCCCGCCCGACTGGATCGGTGTCAGCACGCCGATCGTCGAGGTGATCGCGCGCAATGTGCGTCACGATCTCGAGCTCGCCGCCGATGAACAGTACGGTCGCGGTCAGCGCCCGGAACAATGGCGCGGCGCGGCGCCGCTGCTGCGCTGTGACCGTGCGCTGCAAAATGCGCTCACGCTGCTCGACCGCTTCTACAATGTCCGACCGACAACCCCTGAATCAGCACTCAACTACTGCTTCAGCGTGCTATCCGAGATCGAGGACGATCTGATCAACATCGTCTTTGGCACGCCCGGCGCCGACGGACAGATTGCCAACCCGTTTGACCTGCTCGGCGGTGCGCGCGGCGACCTGGAGCGGCTCGGTGATGAGCTGCTCGGTTTGCAGACCCGTCCCCCTGGCTGGATCGGGGAGCGTGACCCAGACGCGCCTAATTTTGTCGGCGATCTGCGCCTCGACCTGGAACTGCTGGCGGATGATCGCCTCGGTGTCGGGTCGCGCCCGGTTGGATACATCGGCTTGAACGCCGGGGATCCGTCCTCGTCGTACCTCAACATCCGTTTCGACCTGGAACTGCTGGCGGATGTCACGCTCGGCACTGACACCCGTCCGTCCGGCTGGCAGGGCGTGAACGCGGTCGAGCGCTGCGAGCCGCTCACGCGCAGCCTGGCATTCCTGGTGTCGGACGCCTTCAATTTTTCGCTGGCAGAGCTTGATCCGGCGTCGCCCGACTACTGCGGACAGGTGGCGGAATCGGTCAACAGCCTGGTCGAGAATCCACCCCAGCTGGATGTCGCGGCGGAAGAAATCCTGTACACTGCCGAGTCCAACTATGCTTTCAGCTATCTCGATGGCGCCGCGACCCAGAACATGGGCGTGATGCCGCCGGGCGTGCCGTTCCGCGCGCTGTATCGCAATTACAACGAGTCGAACATGATGTTCGTGCAGGGCGCCGACTTTGCCGTCTATCTCGATCAGCGTTTCACCACGCTGCAAGAAACGACCTTCCGCGGCTTGCCGTCCTTCAACAACGTCGATCCGCTGTCGTTCTGCGATGCCTTCTGGTGCAACGGGCCGGGTCCGACGCCGACACCGACAGGCAGCGGTCCGCTGCTATCGATCCTGGTCAATACGACCGCGATCGCCCCGCCGAACGCACAGGAGATCGTCGATACCAAGCGGCAAATCTCGTGGAACAATGTGCGCGTCACCTACGTCTTCGATAATCTGAGCGCGCGTACTGCCCAGGTGACCCTGGAGCTGTGTCCTGAGGCTGCCCGCCCGGAGATCAACTGCGAACCCGCTGACAGCGTGTTCGACAACGGCACCAATACCGGAAAACAGGTGTTGTCGCTCTTCAATGGGCTGAACGTGTACGAGTTCCGCTACGGCTACTCGACCAACCTGTTGATCACCAGCGCCACGTTGTTTTCGCAGGATGTGTGGATCAGCGATCCGACCATCCGATGATCGACGTGTCCTTTGTCAGACTGTATCCCAACGTCCACCTGCCCGACGATGCGCAGGTGGATGACTTTGTCGTGTTGGGCAAGCCGCCGCGAGGACGCGCGCCCGGCGATCTGGCGCTGACAATCGGCGCGGGCTGCGTGATTCGATCGCACGCCGTCCTGTACGCGGGCAACGTGATCGGTGCGCATTTCCAGACCGGACACGGCGCGCTGATCCGCGAAGAAAACACCATCGGCGATGATGTGAGCATCGGCTCGATGAGCGTGGTCGAGCATCATGTCACCATCGGCGATGGTGCCCGGCTGCATACGCGCGTCTTTGTGCCGGAATACTCGGTACTGGAGCCGGGCTGCTGGCTGGGTCCCGGCGTGATGGTCACCAATGCGCGTTACCCGATCAGCCGGGGATCGAAAGATCGGCTGGAAGGGGTGCATATTGGCGCCGGGGCGATCATCGGGGCATGTGCGGTGCTGCTGCCGGGCGTGCGCATCGGTGCGCGGGCGCTGATCGGCGCGGGGGCGGTCGTCACCAAAGACGTGCCGCCCGGCGCGGTCATGGCGGGCAATCCAGCGCGCGTGATCAAGCAGATTGACGACATCGCGTATTACGAGTAAACCGCGTCAGGCGACCATTCGCCAGCAGATCGTAGTGTCCTGTCGTGCCAGGTCCCCCATCCTTCACCCCACCACCGGCTCCGTCGGCAGATAGATCGGCTGACCCGCCGTGATCAGGCTGGCGTCTGCCAGACAATTGGCGCTCACCAGCAGATCGATCGTCGTCCCGGTCGCCTCCGCCAGCAGACCAAGCGAGTCGCCTGGCTCGATCACGTACACGACCCATCCCGCTGGCGCCAGGCAGGTCGTGCTACTGCCGCCGCCTGTCTGACCCGGCACGGGCGTATTCAGATTGATCGGGGTAACAGATGGCAGCAGCGTGCCCGATGACAGCGTAAGCGCGATTGGCGGCGTGATCGACGGGCGCAAGGTCGGCGTCGGTGGATTTTGCGTCAGGTTACAGGCGGCGGTCGTCATAATCAGCATCCCCACCACACTCCGATTGACCCATTTCATCGTGCGTTCTCCTGGTAGAATCCGGTGTGTCCACACATCGCATCGTGCCAACAGTACCGTGATCGCCGGGTTCGCGCCAGATGCGAATGGAGGATAATTGTTGTTATAATCGGTCTCATTCAGCGTGCATGATCGATGATGTGTGCGAGTGTCTTCTACGAAGGGGCTGATGCGATGGACAATGCACAAGCGCTTTTCCGTGATGGGGTGATGGCATTCAAAGAGGGGGGCGATCCCGCCCGCGCGCGTCAACTGCTGTCGCAGTCGCTCAAGCTCGAACCGAATAACGAAATGGCGTGGTTGTGGCTCGCCCGCACCACCGACGATCGAGCGCGGCAGCTCCAGTGTGTCGAGCGCGCCCTCAAAATCAATCCTGACAACCCGCAGGCACAGACGCTTTACGCTAAGTTGAGCGCGGGTACGGCAAATGCCGCCCCGCCGCTCGCAGCGCCATCAGTCACGCGCACAGCGGTTTTTTACGAACAAGAACCTGCCCCCGCCGTGCGTACCCCGGTCTTTTACCCCGAACCGGAACCCGTCCGCGCGCTGGAACCCGTCCGCGATCTGATCTCCGAGGAAGCCCTGGAGATCGATGGCGCTATCAAGACGCAGCGCGACACGCTGACCGCCGACGAGGAACGCCAGATCGCCAAATATCTGGCGACCGCCGACGCCAGGCTCGCTGCCGAAGACGACGAGGGCGCGATCGAGGCGTGGCTGTATGCGCTGCAAATTCAGATCGATCACCCGACCGCGATCCCGAAGATCGTGCGCCAACTGCATAAGATGAAGTACACCGAGGATGCACAAGAGGTGTTGCAGCGCGCGATCGACGCCGAGACCCCCTCGCTGGCGATCTACCTGACCGCCATCGACGTGAACAAGATGCTCGGCAACTATGCCAGGCTGGATGCGCTGCGCGAGGCGGTCGTGATGATGGAGGCAGCCGACGACTCGGTCGTGCTGAAGATTATCGACTCGCTGCTGGCGGACATTCAGCAGGGCAAAGCGATCGAGCTGCTCGAAAAGGCGATCGCTGTCCGTCCATCGCACGACCTGCACATGAAATTGGGCGAAGTTTACGAGGAGCAGGGACGTAAAGCGCTGGCGATGGCGCAGTACGAAAAAGCGGCGCGCGTCTCGGACGCCAAAGGACGCAAACGCGCCGACAAGACGCTGGCGACCTTCACCCCCGTCATTACCGACGCCGAACGGGGGAGTGTGCCGCTGGCGCTGCGTGAAGCCGCCGGAGTCGGTACGGCGTTCCTGTTCCTGGCGTGGCAGGACAGCGGGCTGAACCTGACGCGCATGTCGCCGCAGCACTGGCTGGGCATCGGCTTGTCGCTGGTGGGCGGCTACTGTGTCGTGACCGCCTTTTCGTCGCCGCAGCAGCGCGGACTGGCGGCGGCATTGGGCGGCGTGGTGCCCGATGCGCCGGAAGGTGGCAGCTTCACACAGCATGTCGAGATTAAGCCCTGGGAAGACAATCTCGCCCTGCCGACCGGCCCGATGCAGGACGCGACCCAACTGCCGATCCTGCCCAGTTGGGCGCGTGGACTGTTCGCCATCATCGGGATCGCGGTACTGGCGCTGGCATTCTATCTCAGCTTTGGACGCTCGATCGCGCTGCTGCGTAACCCGGTGCCGCCGGAACTGCCGAGTATCTTCGACTTCATCATCGAGGATGAACCGGTCGAGTAATCCGGCTATCGCACCGCCACCAGCAGCGCATCCAGCGCGCTCGTCTGGCGGGCGGCGTCGGCGCGGTCATGGCGCGCCCCCCAGCGCAAGCCGATCTGATCGGCGTCGTTGCGCGCCTTGTCCCACAGCGTATCGGCATTCAGCGTGATGAAATCCCGATAACGGACGTGACCGGTCACGTCGTACAGCGAGCGCAGATGGCGCATGAACACGCCCTTGAACTGCGGTCCGTCGGCGCCACAGTTGAACGCCAGCTCGCATGGCTCACGCAGTACGCCGTCCTCGATGATCAGCGTGATCGACGCATCGGCGATCGCCGTCGCCTGTTCGATCAGCGCCATGTCGTCGTTCGCCGCATACAGCTCGACCAGCGCGCCGATCAACACGCCCTGGTTGTACGTCCAGGTGATACCGCGATTGTTGGCACAGTCTTCCAAGCCGTCGTTGACGAGATTCAATTCGTTGATCATGTCCGACGCCTGAAACCATGCCCAGTCGCGCTGTGCCCAGTCGAGATACACATAGTCGTCGGTGCGATTGTACAGCTTCGCCGCTGTCAGCATGAACAGCGAATTGGGGATGGCGTTCTTGTACTGGCGATCCTTTTTCCACCAGATACCGCCACCGCACACCTCGTCCCATCCGGTCGTCATATCTTCGAAAATGACCTTCGCCATATCGAGATAGCGCGCCTCGCCTGTCAGGTCAAAGGCGTGAATCCAGGTGAGCGCCCACCAGCCTTCATCGTCGTAAAACTCGTTGAGGAACTGGTCGAACTGGCTTTGCGCAAAGGTCGTGGCGATCGCTGCGTCGTACCTGTCCGACCCGGTACGCATCGCCGCGTCGATCACCACGTAGAGCGCGTTGGCGGCGTTCCACCAGTTGGTCGTCTCCCACAAGCCTGTCTCGTCGCTGTACCACAGCATCAGCGCATCGAGCGCGCGATCTACCCGTTCCACAGTCGAGTCCTCTTGTGCCACAGCAGGCGAAGCGAAGATCATGCCGACGGCGATCGCGCCGACGAGCAGGGCAAATCTGAACATAGCATTCATCCTTGTAGACAGCGGAAAGCCCTCCCCCGCGTGGGCAGGGGAGGACTTGGGAGGGGATGCTGATTAAGGCATATTCTCTTGCAGGATCGGGTCGCCCTGCTCTTGCGCCAGACGCAGCGCTTCTTCAGCCGTCTGATCGCCCGTCAGGAACAATTGCAGATTGGGGACGAGCGCGTCGCCTTCCATGGGGGGATAGCCCGCGACCGGGGGACGAATCTGAGCGACTTTCAGCGTCTCGATGAACGCCGACAGGTATTCGTCTTCGGTGAAATACGGGTCTTCCAGTGCCGACAACAGACCGGGGATGTTGTTGCTGGTCTGTGCCCACAGCACGGCGTTGGCGTCGGTCGCCAGCCAGAACTTGATGAATTCCCAGGCGGCATCGGCTTTGTCGGTGCTGCTGCTGATCGCCACGCCAAACCCACCCATGACGCTGCCGGTATCACCGTTCGGTCCGACCGGAGGCGGCACCACGCCAAAATCGAGTTCGTCGCCATAGCTCTTGTAGAAGTTGAGCATCCACGGCCCATTGTACTGCATGGCGACACGACCGGTGACAAAGGCATCCTGACCTTCGCCCAGCCCGGTCTCGAAGCCGAGCTCGTAGACGCCATCTTCGTTGATCATCTGGTTCCAGTAGTTCAGCACTGCCAGACCCGCCTCATCGTTGAAGCTGGTCATGGTGCCGTCCTCGGACAGCATCGAGCCGCCCGCCTGCTGCAGGTACATGTTGAACAAGCCGACATCGGACAGCGACAAGCCCGATACTTCCAGCGTGCCATCGGCGCCGCGCTGGGTCAGGGCGATCGCCGCCGCGCGCATTTCTTCCCAGGTCGTGGGAGGCTCGACGCCAGCCGCCTCGAACAGCGCCTTGTTGTAAAACAGCGCGCGCGCATCGACGGTCATCGGCAGCCCGTAGATATTCTCGCCCACCGACAATTCACGCAGCGCCTCGGTGAAGAACATGTCGGCGGTCAAGCCGTCGCGTTCCATGTATTCGTTGATCGGCAGCAAGACGCCACGTGGTCCGTACAGCGCGGTGCGGAAGCGATCCCAGATGATCAGATCGGGGGCTTCGCCGCTGGTGCTGGCGGTCAGAAAGCGGGTGATGATATCCTGGGTCGGGACGTAGGTCACCTGGATCGCGTCCTGGCTTTCGTTGAACGCCGTCACCATCGTGTTGATCTGATTTTCACCTTCGCCCGTCCAGTCACCCCAGAAGGTGAGCTCGGTGACATCCTGTGCCGCGACCGGCATCAGCGAGACCAGCAGCGCGCACAGCGCCAGCATGAGAACAAGTCGTAATTTCTGCATCGCCTAATTTCCTCTCATCAAAGTGCAGTTCAAGTCGTGAGATCGCACGGAAAATCCGGGTTATTGCGGGAAATGGTCACTGGATCGGATCGCGGACTCTATATCACCCCCTTTAAAGGTGAGCGGACGCTCATTATTTGGTGCCCGTGAACGAGATACCCTCGACGAAATAACGCTGCGCCATGATGAACAGGATCAGCATCGGCAGTGTGGCGACCACCGATGCCGCCATCAGCGGACCGAAGTCGGTCTGATTGTTGAAGGTGAACGACTGCAAGCCCATCTGCACGGTCGCCATATCGGGATCGCTCAGGACGATCACCGGCCACAGAAAGGCGTTCCACCCGCCCTGAAAGGTGAACAGCGCCAGCGTCGCCAGCGCCGGACGGCACAGCGGCAGGTACACCCGCCAAAAGGCGCCAAACTCGCTGCATCCGTCGATGCGCGCCGCCTCGCCCAATTCGCTGGGCAGTGTCAGCAGGAATTGGCGCATCAGAAAGACGGCGAAGGTGCCTGCCGCGCCGGGCAGAAAGATCGCCCAGTACGAGTTCAGCAGACCCGTCCCGCCCAAGCCGAGGATGTCGTTGCCACCGGTCAGCGGGAACGAACGCAGGATGATATAGCTCGGAATGATGGTCACGATCCCCGGCACCATCAGCGACAGCAGTTGCAGCCGGAACAACGTCTGCTTGCCCCGGAAACGCAGCCGGGCATAGGCATATCCGGCGAGCGAGCCGAAAAACAGATTCGACGCCACGCCGACCAGCGCCAGGAACATCGAGTTCAGAAAATAGCGTCCGAATGGCACCGTTGTGAAGGCGTCGATGTAATGCTGAAAGGTGGGCGCGGCGGGCAGCAGATTGACAATGGGCGAAAAAATCTCGTTGTCCGGCTTGAACGAGGTCGCCACCGACCAGGCGAACGGCAGCACCATGATCAGCCCGATCGCGGACATCAGGAAGTAGTACAGGGCTTCGCGCCCGATCACCCAGGGCGTCAGTCGTGCGCGCATCAGCCGAGTTCCTCCGCGTGATTGCGATTGAGGCGCAGATTGATCAGCGTGATGAAGAAGATCAGCAGAAAGAGCGTGAACGCCATCGACGAGGCGTAGCCCATACGCAGACGGTTGAAGCCTGTCTCCCAGATGTGATACACCGGCGTGCGCGTGCTGTTGCCGACCCCCGTCCCGGTCATGGCGTATGCCTGGTCGAACAACTGGAACGCGCCCACCAGCGAGAGCGTGACCACGAAAAAGGTGGTGGTGCGCAGGCTCGGAAAGGTCACATAGCGGAACATCTGCCAGTGATCGGCGCCGTCCAGCACCGCCGCCTCGTACAGATAGCGCGGGATGCCCTGCAATCCGGCTAAGTACAGCACCACGTTGGAGCCGACTCCCTGCCACAGCGTCACCAGCACGATGGCGATCAGAACGTAATCGGGGTCGAACAGCCACGTCGGACCATTGATGCCGATGACAGCCAGCCCGCGATTGATCAGCCCAAAGTCTTTGTGAAGCATCCATGTCCAGATCGTCGCAGCGGCGATCGGGGAGGTGATCACCGGGATGTAATAGACCACGCGAAAAAAGCGCACGCCCGGCACATTGCGGTTGAGCGCCAGCGCCAATGCCAGCGAAAAGACGATCATCAGCGGCACGAACAGCACGGCATACGTAGCGACATTGCGCATCGAGATGAAGAACAGCGTGTCGCGCGTCAGCCGCTCGTAATTGGCAAAGCCGACCCACTCGATCGGCGTCAGAATGTCGTATTTGGTGAAGCTCAAAAACAGTGCCAGCACCGCCGGCAGCAGCACGAAGATCAGGAACAGGATGATCGAGGGCGCGACGAACAGGTAGCCCATGATCGCTTCCGAGCGAAAAGGATCGCCCTTTTTGCGTCCGCCGCCCGACGCGGGAAGCGCGCCCTCGACAGGCACAGTGGACAGTGGACGGGCTGCCTCAGCGACCATGTGCGTTGTTCCCTCCACTCAGGCTGCCCGGCACAGTCTGGCGCGCCTCGACCAGATCGATCAGCAGCTCACCGAACAGACTGTTCGCCCAGGCGAACCAGGGACGGGTATAGCGCGTCGGTTCGTCAGGGTCAAAGCCCTCGTGCAGGGTATCGGTGCCACCCGTCGTCGCGGCGATCATGGCAATTACGGCGTCGCGCTCCGCCGGATCGATCGCGGTCAGCCCCTGCATGGTCAGCGCGATATGCCAGATATAGCCGGCTGGGGTGTGCGGACTGCCGACCCCGCGCGCGTGCCGCCCGCTGAAGTAGTACGGGTTGGCGTCGCTGAGGATGAAGGCGCGCGTCGCGGCGGTGATCGAATCGTCGGCGGCACGGTAGCCCAGGTAGGGGATCGCCAGCAGACTGGGCACATTGGCGTCGTCCATCAGGTTGACGTTGCCATAGCCATCGACCTCGTAGGCGTAGATCGCGCCGAAACGCGGATGCTGCACGATGCCATAGGTCTGGATGCCGAACTCGATCTCGTCGCGCAGCCGCTCGGCACGCTCCGCTAAATCCTGATCGCCGTACTGTTCACGCGCGAACTGTGCCAGATAATTCAGGATGACGACCGCGAACATATTCGCCGGGATCAGATAGCCGAATTTGCAGGCGTCGTCGCTCGGTCGAAAGCCCGACCAGGACATACCCGTGTAGTTGGTGCGCGTGCCACGCCCGTCGAAAGGCAGGGTATCGCTGGCGGGCGCGTCGAAACGCTCGAAACGGTAGGGCGAGTCGCTGTCGTGATGCTGTTCACGGGCGATCACATCGACGATGATGCGCAGTGCCGCGTATACGTCGCCATCAAAAATGGCGTTATCGCCCGTCACTATCCAATAGTCGTGCAAAAGCTGTACCGGGTAGCACAGCGAGTCCAGCTCGTATTTGCGTTCCCACAACCAGGGATTCTGCTGGGTGCGATCGTCCTGGTGTCCGAGCGCATTGGGCAGCGCGTTGAAGGCGTTGGCATACGGGTCGATCACGATGCAGCGCGCCTGCCGCCGGATCACCCCGCGCAGCATCGCGCGCAGATCGGGGTCGGCAGCGGCAAAACGCACATACGGGCGCACCTGTGCGGTCGAGTCGCGCAGCCACATCGCCTCGATGTCGCCGGTGATCACGAAGGTGGTGCCGTCGTCCTGCACGGTGACCGTCGTCTCCAGTGTGTTCAGATAGCAGGCGCGGAACAGGCGTGCCAGATCGGGCGTGTCTGCCAACCCGGACGCGATCGCCTCTGCTTTTTCACGTAACACAGCGTAGTCGAATGAGGTCATTTTAGGCAATTTCGACAGTCTAAGGTGCCAGAAAATCGAATAATTACCTAGATGGTATAGTGGATATATCGATATGTCAACTAGTCAGGATGAGTTGTCGATGAGAAGCAGATCGGGGTTGGCAGCGGCTTCTACAAAGTCAAAATCGACGATCGCCGTCTGCAGGCGCGTGTCGCCTTCGAGGTGATCGACCAGTATTTCGACGGCGCGCGTGCCCATTGCGCGTTCATTCTGCTTGATATGGGTGAAGCGCGCCGGGGCGAGCGGGGTGTCCGGCGAATCGAAGCAGACCACTGGCACATCGACGTTGATCGCCGTCAGCACTTGTGACAGCAGCAGCGCCAGGTTGTATTCCGAGGCGATCACTGCGTCGATGGCAGGGTGCGTGGAGAGAAAGGCGCGCAGCGCGTCGGAGTCGCGGCGGATGTGCGCGGCGTCGAAGGCGGTCGGCAGGGTCGAATAGAGTGCCGACAGCATCAGATCGGGATCGAAAGCGATCCCGTGCGTCGTCAATGCAGTCTGATAGCCCTCGACGCGCTCCTCCAGGGTGGAGGTATTTTGGGCGGGTGGCGAGATGAAGGCGATATGGGTACAGCCACGATCGAGCAGATGCAGGGTCAGTGCACGGCTGGCACTCACGTTGTCGGTGTAGATGCCCGATGCCGGAATCCCCTTCAGATGGCGATCGACCAGCACCACCGGAAAGCCGCCGAGAACCAGCCGCAGCAGCTCTGAATTGTAATATTCGCCATGCACCGGAAAGACGATCAATCCAGCCACCCCCACCGCTACCAACCCCTGAATCGCCTCTTTTTCGACCGTCTGCGAGCCGTAGGTGCGCTTGACGACGATGAACAGGTTGTGTTTGGCGCAGGTCTCCTCGATGGCGTACAGCATCTTGAGCGCGTAGGCGTCGCTGAAGTCGGGTACGACCACCCCGACCAGCCGCTGTCCGCCCGGCGTCGTCGCCGTTGCCCGGTCGCCGTCGGCGCGCAGGAACGATCCTTTGCCCTGGATGCGATCGATCAAGCCCGCCTGTTCCAGCATCACCAGCGCTTTTTTGCTGGTGATGCGGCTGACGTTGAACTGATCCGCCAGTTCTTTTTCCGATGGCAACCGATCGCCCGCACGCAGCTTGCCCGCTCGGATCGACTCGATCAGATGATTGTAGAGCTGTTCATACAGGGGGATCGACATGGGCAGCGTCTTGAGGTTGGTATACCAAGTGAAGTGGGTACGTTACTCGATTCGGGCTGAATTTGCAAGCGGCGGGGTGAAGGAGGGCACATCCTGGTGCATCATGCCCGATGCGCAAATCCACCTTATCCGTTAAACTGATCTAAACATATATCGGGGTGATTTAATCATGACTCACCACCGCTCCACCCATGACGAGTCAGCTCCAGACGGCGAACCCGCACTCCCCGACGGTATCCTGGTCGCCCGGCTGTGCGGCGGCGATCTGGATTCACTTGGTATCCTGTTCGACCGCTACTATCCACAGGTGTACCGGGCAGCCGCCGGGATCACCCGCGATCCCGCGCTGGCGGATGATGTGGCACAGGACTGCTTCCTGCGGCTGCATCAATACGTCCAGCGCATCGACACCCGGCTGCCGCTGATGCCCTGGCTGTATCGGGTCACGGTCAATCTGGCGTATACGGCGACCACCCGCCGGGCAAAGCGCCGTGTCTCGCTCGATGATCTGATCGATCGGCTGATGACGCCGTTGAATCAGGGTCCCGATCATCTGGCGGAGATGGGCGAAATCAAAGGGCATGTGCATCAGGCGATCGCGGGCTTGCGTTTCGAGCAGCGCGTGGTCGTGGTGCTGCACTATCTCAACGAGCAGAGTGTCGAGGAGATCGCCGCCATTCTCCAATGCCCGATCGGGACGGTCAAGTCGCGTTTGCATTACGCGCGTCTCAAATTGAGAGGATCGCTGGGCGATTTACGTACAGAGAATTATAGTGGGCGAAACGAGGACTCTTATGACGAAGTCGAGGCAGTCGAACGCCGTACCATCTGATGCCGCCACCGCCCGCGCGCTGCATGTCCTGCGTCACGATAGCTGTCTGAGCTCGGTGCAGCAGGCGGACGCGCGCGCGCGTCTCCTGACACGCGCGGCGCAGCAGTCGATCCATCCGGCGCACGTCGGCATGATCGCACGGCTGTGCGCCTGGCTGTTGGCACCGCCCTTCCGAGCTGACGGACGGTTCGAGTTCACGCGCCGTCCAGCCAGCCGACTGGGATTCAACGTGCCACACCATTACAACCTGGATCGCTTTTGCAGCCTGCAATTGATCGGTCTGCAAGCATGACTCCCATGCGCTTTGGCACGCCAAACACTACGGTCTGCGATAGCGACAGATAACATCGATGCAATGTCACACAGGGTCAGGCATGAACACGATCTGGTCAAAGTCGATCACCGGGCGGAATCCGACCTGTTGATAAATCTTGTTCGAGGTGGGATTCGCCAGATCGGTGAATAGAAACGCGCGCGTCCTGCCGCTGTCCAGGATCGCTTGGGCGGCGGCGGCAGTCGCCGCCGATGCATAACCGCGTCCGCGCTTGTCCGGCGGCGTGTACACGGGCCCGATCCGCATTCCGTTCGGCGTCGCGCCCGATGTCCCGATCAGGCAAACGGCGCCACCATCGTCCCACACATACAACGCCCGATAGTCGGCATCCAAGCCCTCATTGAACCATTTCACACGCGGCTCGCGCTCCCCCTTGATTCGCAGCGCCTCCCAGTCGAACGCCAGGATGTAATCGACGAGTGCATCCTGATCGGCGGGCGTGGCGCGGCGTAAACGACCGGGTACGCCCGTCGGCGCTGTCACCTGATCGCATTGATAGACGCGCTCGTTGACCTCGATCCGATGCGCGGCGCTGGTCATGGTTGTCCAGCGTTCCGCGAACGTCCGCGCGACCGCAACGGGACCGCCCATCCCCGGCATCAGCGGATCGAGCGCCGCCACGTCGTCGGCGATCAACGCGACGGCAGCGGGATCGTCACTGTACGACACGGTGAGCGGGCGCTGGGTGGTGCGCAGCGCGGCGGCGGCGATCCTGCCTTCGTCGTCGTACACCAGTGCAAAATAAGGCGGCAGATCACTGTAGGCATCGGCACGGGCGATCAACACGTTGGTCAAGCCGATAATCAGACAGTTGGCGGCTTCATGCGCCGCGAGAAACGACTCGGCGGCGGCGTAGAAGGCGGCGGGATCGGTGTAGCGGATGAGGCGCATGGGTGCGTTCCTTGATGATCGGCATGATCCATTGTGATAGGGTATGATACCTCATGACCTGTGATCGCGCGATGTACGTATGGGTCTGATGGTGCTATCATCTGACTCCGTTTTGGCGTTCAATGGTACTGTAGCCATTACGATCCACGAGGGATAACCATGTATTCCCATCTTGCCGCCGACCTCGCCACCCTGCCCGATCTGCTCGACCGGGCGCGTGCCGCCGCCGTCGCGCATCTGAACGCGATCGATAGCAAACCTCCCGCCGCCGCACGTGGCGATCGCCCGTTTACCGCGCTGCCCACCGATGGGCTGGGCGCGGCGGCGGCGCTCGATCACTTCCTGGCGCGCTACGGCGGCGCGATGGCGGCTGGCAGCGGATCGCGCTATTGGGGCTTCGTCACTGGGGGCAGCACGCCCGCCGCGCTGATGGGCGATTGGCTGGCGAGCGCGTATGATATCAATCTGGCTGACCGCGATCAGTCCGAGGCGCCCGGCGTCGAGCTGGAGGCGATCGCACTGCTGCGCGATCTGTTCGGTCTGCCCGACACGTTCAACGGGGTATTCGTGTCCGGCGCCACCATGTCCAACCTGACCGGGCTGGCAATGGGGCGCGAATGGGCGAGCCGGCAGAGCGGGGTGAGCGCGTCGGTCGAGGGCATGTACGCCGTGCCGCCGATCCCGGTGCTTGCCGCCGCCGCGCACAGCAGCATCTTCAAGACGCTGGCGATCCTGGGTATGGGACGGTCGAGCGTGACGGCGATCGCCAAACTGCCGGGGCAGCGCGAAGCAATCGATGTCGGCGCGCTGGAAACCGCGCTGTCCGCACAGCGCGGCGCGCCGGCGATCGTGGTCGCCAGCGCGGGCACAGTCAACACCGTCGATTTCGATGACCTCGCCGCGATCGCCGCGCTCAAGGATCGCTACAATTTCTGGCTGCACGTCGATGCGGCGTTCGGCGGGTTTGCCGCTTGTTCGCCGCGTTACGCGCATCTGATGCGCGGCGTCGAGGGCGCCGACTCGCTCACCATCGACGCGCACAAGTGGCTGAATGTCCCCTACGACTCCGGCATGATCTTCACCCAGCATGTGAACCTGCAAACAGCGGTGTTTCAGAACAGCGCGGCATATCTGCCCGAACTGGGCGACAACCCCGAATTTTTTCACCTGACGCCGGAAAATTCGCGCCGTTTCCGCGCGCTGCCCGCGTGGTTCACGCTGATGGCATACGGACGCGCGGGCTACGCCGAGATCGTCGAGCGCAACTGTGACGCGGCGCGGCTGCTGGCGGACAGGATCGCGGCGTCGGCACACTTTCGGCTGCTGGCTCCGGCGCGCATGAACGTGATCTGTTTCACGATCGGGCGGGCTAATGCGCTGACCCCGACGCGCGAGCAGATCGCCGCCTTCCTGAACCGCCTGCGCGATGACGGGCGCGTCTTTCTGACTCCGACGGTCTACGACGGCGTGCCGGGGGTGCGCGCGGCGTTCAGCAATTGGCGGACGACCCTGGACGATGTGGCGGTCGCCTGGGATGCGCTGGTCGAGATGGCAGGGGCGCTCGAAATGGGCGTACAATAACAGGATGAGTCAGCAGCTTCAGACGAAGGGACAATGATGATTACGATCCGTTTGCGCGGGACGATCACGGCAGATCGACAGTTGATCGTCGATTTGCCGGACGAGGTGCCGGAAGGCGAAGTAAACATCACACTGATCGTTTCCGAGGTCAACGCGCAAGGACGCCTACCGCACGAAATTGACGACATCGCGGATCGTCCGATCATCGTCAATGAGGCGCTCGAACAAATGCGTACCAGGCTGGCGGCAGCAGGATTGCTCAGTACCTCGATTAAAGCCCCTTCGTGGTTCGTGCCGACTGAAGAAGATGAGCTGCCGATAGAATTGCCTCGCGGCTCGCCGACGATGGAGCAGATGATCGATGAGGATCGTGGTCCGCGATGAATTATTACGTTGACACCAGCGCTTTGATCAAACGCTATGTAAATGAGGTTGGGTCTAATTGGACGCGCAGACTTCTGGCGCGCGTGGGCGGGAATGGTGTGGCTGTCACCGAAATTGCCAGCACAGAGGTGTTCTCGACATTTGCCCGGCTGCGACGAGAAGGAAAGCTTACTGCAATACGCCAGGCGCGTTTAGAAAACCTTCTCTTGCTGCATCTTGAGTTTGAGTATTCCGTTGTCCCATTGGACAGCGTTATCTTCGAGACATCGCGCACACTGGTCACACGCTATCCGCTGCGAGCGCTCGCAGGATCAGCACCTATCTTGACTCTCCACTGACATTTGTTTGTGCGGATCGCCACCTGCTCGCCGCCGCCGCCGCAGAAGGCTTCACCATCGACGACCCGAACAATCACCCCAACTAGCAGCAGAACAGCGTGTACGGGATAGGCTCGGTCGTGAACGGGACCACGGGCGAAACGATGAGCCACAGTGATTCGACTCCTGGCACGGCACCCAATCCCAATAAATGCAGCGTCCCATCGGGTATCACGACCGTGCGCGTCACAACCGCCGCGTCGTTGGTGAAGGCGATCGCCTGGACGATGAACTCGGTCAGCAGGCGGTTGTCGGTCTCTATCCAGCCTTCGGCACTCAGCACGTCTAACGTCACAATATCCGTGTCGGTGGTGACGGTTACGCTGTCGATCGCCATGCCTGGACGATTGATAGCGTCATCGGTGATCACGCTGAAGCGCACCCATGCGGTGCCGCCCGTGTAGGCGCTCAGGTCGAGCGACTCGTCCACCCAGCCGCCGCTGACTCCGGTGTAGCCGGCGCCATAGGCGAGCGCGTTCGGATCGGCGTCGGTCATGCGCGCCGTCTGGAGCGGTGTCCAGCGCGTACCATCGGTGCTGACCATGACATAGCCGTAATCCCACTCGGTTTCCAGATCGTGCCAGACTCGATAATTAAGCCGCGCGCTGCTGTTCTCAGTCAGATCGACGGCATAGGTCAGGCGCGACTCGCTCAGGTCGGCGCGGGCGCTCACCCAGAACTGTCCATCGCCGGAGTCCGCGATCAGCGGGGCGTAGGCATCACCGCTGATGGTGATCAATGGCTGGTCGTCTTTGAGATCGGGGATGAAATAATGCCGGGCGCTGTAGGGTGGGATCGCGTCGGGCGTACCGAGCGTGGAGGTGTAGTCGGGCGGCGCCAGGTTGGTCTTGGGCAGGTCGGCATAGAGCGGCACTGGCGAACCATCGGGATAGACCGGATCGGGCGCGTCATACACACTCAGCCACAGATTGGCGATCAGCCAGTCCGCGAATAGGGCGTTGGCATGGGTCGCGCGCGCTTCGGCGATCGCCTCGACGCTCGACCATGCTCGCGCCGCCGGATGCGCGCCCAGCTCGATCAGGGCATCGATCCCGAAACGGTCGTACAGGTAGGTCATGAACAGTCCCGCCGCGCCATAGTTGGCACCGCGCAGCGCGGGATCGGCGTTCCAGTCGGTGAGCTGGGTGTCCGGCTGGAGCAGATACGAGAATGCCGAGCTGTTCGCCTCGCCATACAGATAGGACTCGGTGAATACGCTCAAGCCTTCATTGAGCCAGGTATCGTCGTTGGTTTGCACGTTGTGGCGGATCATATGCTGGAATTCGTGCGCCATGATGCTCTCGATCTGTTCCAGCGATACCGCGCGAATCACGTCCAGGTTGAAGAAGAACATCTCGCGTTCGTTGCTGTACTCGTAGACCACCACCGACTCGGTATGATCGCTGGCAAAGTAGCCCGCCGTACTCCCGCCCAAACCGCGCGCGAACAGGGCATGGACGCGCGGATCGCCGTCGATACCGGGGATGTCCTCACTGCCCCACAGCGCGCGCACCGGGTCGTAAATGCGCGTGTCGAACGCCTCGACCAGTGCGCGCGGCACGCTGTCGGGCAGATTGGAGTCGTCCTGCACCCACAGCGCCAGGTGATCGCCGAGCGCGCGCAGCGTCGCGTCGATGGTCAGCAGGCGGCGGTTGCCCGCGTCGAGCGCGCTGAAGGTGTGGCGATCCCCGACGGCGTAGACGGGGGCTTGCGTCGGCGTCGAGGGCAGGTCGGCGTCGGTCAAGCCGTCGATGCGTCGTGCCAGATCGATCCGGTCGCGGACGGGCACGATGACATTTTCCAGCGCCGTCACTGTCGGAAACGGGTCGTCCTGCGCGCGGGCGCCGCCGATGACAAGCAGGGCGATCGCAATGCCAAGAACTGAGAAAAACTTCAAGAGTGCTGCTCCATTATGCGCACGGACGGGATATGTTCGGCGCGCAGCGATTCGATCGCATCCAATGGCACCGTCGCTAAGCTAACCTCTTCGCCTAAGGCATTGAAAATTTCGAGAATGGCACCATGATCCCCATCCGGCATGGGCAAAAACTCGATGTACATGGCGACATCGCCGCGCAGCAGCCCCTCGTCAGGAATGCTGCGATTCAAAACGACCTGGCTATACAATTTGAGAGGCACAATCGCTCACCTTTTTGGTTTCAACGTGACAAAGCGAAACTGTGTTTCACTAGGGCGTATGATCCAGATGGTAACAATCCCAAGCGTCACCCCGTTGATACCTGATAGTTTACCCTCAACCCGATAGTACACGCCGTATTTATTGGTCAGATCATATTCAGCTTCATGTTAGCTGATATGCTGCTTAATCGCCTGCTCCAATTGGTCAGCGCTTTCTATCGTGAACCCTGCCTGCGCGAGGAACTGAGACTTATCGCTTTTCACGCGAAAGACGAGCAGGTATTCCGTCAATTTCTCGCGCGCTATCACAGCGGTGACAGGCACTTTCACAGCCCGATCAGCTCCCCCGTGATGCCGTGATCCGCCAGCGCCGCCGTAAACGCCTCCAGGTCGGCGCTTTTCAGCACCACCACCGCCATCTCACCGAGCCGCGCCCCCGTGTAGCGGCGCAGCGCCGGGGTGTTGACGATCAGGTCGAGAGTCTCCGGGGCGGTCGTGCGCAGCACCAGCGCCCGCTCGATCGTCACCGTCTGCATCACCGTCGGCGCATTCTGACGCGCGTCCGCCGACGCACCGCCTGTTGCAGTCGCACCGCGCGGCTCCAGCAGCCGCGCGATCGCCTCCGGCAGCGCCTGCTCTCCGTGCGCCCGTTTCAGAAATGCCGTGATATGCCCGACGGTGATCCCCTGCGCCTCCGCCTGTACCACGCCGGGACGATCCAGTTTGTAGGCGTAGACATTGCCGGCGCTCACCCACGACGCGAAGCGCGCCACCTGATAGCGATCGGCGCGCGATGCCTTGCGCGGCACCTTGATCACCGCGTCGCCACCGACCTCGATCGGATCGGGCGTCTCGGCACCGCCCGGATAGGCGCCCATCGAAAAGAACGCCCGTCCATAGGCGCTCAGACGGGCGGCGTCATCACCCCGATCGACCAGCCCCAACCAGTGCAGCGGATTGCAGACGATGAAAGCGATCATTGCCCCTTCGACCGCGTACCAATGGTCGATTCCGGACAGCAGCGTACCCGCTTCATCGGACAGATACCAACTGTCAAAGTCGCTGTTGGGGCGCTGAAAATCCTCGCTATCCTCTGCTACCAGCCCGGTGAAATCCTCGATGCTCCACCATGCCGATGCGGGCAGCGTGTGCGCCATGATCTCCAGCAGCGCGGCGCGGGCGGTGGCGGCATTGTAGGTCGGCATCGCACCGTAAGACGCATCGACTCGCAAGCCCGGCACCTGCCACAGATCGACCCACACCAGCGCCGCACGCCACGCCTCCGCCAGCGCGCGCACCTGCTCATGCCGGGTCTTGCCCAGCCACTTTGGGGCGCCCGCGCGCGACGGTGCCGCCCGTCCATTAGCGATCTCGATCAGGTCGCCCGCCACACCGATCGCCAGTATGAAGCGCAGTCGCACCTCGCCCGGCGTCAGCAGATGCGGTGTCAGCGCTTGCTGATCGCCCGCGCTCAGACTGTCGCCGTCCAGCAGCGGCGTTTTGATGCGCAGATATGCCAGCACTGTGGTCATGTCGTCCACCAGGGAGGTGTCGGCGGGTTTGATGTTGACGACCTCGGCGGCGTCGAGCGGTTCCAGCGCGGCTGCGGCGTCGGACTCACCGTCCGCTTCGGGATAACTTTCCTCTTCGCCGCCTTCCAGATTGGAGTACGCGGTCTTGCGGATCGGCAGCGCCGCCGCCAGGTCGCCAGGAACGATCACCAGCGTGCGCGGACCGGCATCGCCATTTTCAAAGCTCATGCCGATCAGTCCGCGGTAGTAGAGCGCTTCAGCGGCGGTCAGGGGCGCGCGGTGCGGCTGTTCGCGTTTGAGCATTTTTTCGCTCAGGCGGCGGATGTCGCCAAACACGCGCACGAACTTGGCTTCGGGCATCGATCCGCCCCCGCCAATCAGCAGCTGCATCGCGCCGCGCGCCTTGTCGTCCAGCGTATCCCACACCATTTCGGCACGGGCAGGGTCGGTCATGGCTTTGAAGATGGCATCGATCATGGCGGTCACGTCGGCGCGCGAGTCGAGCTTGACACCCCACACCTCCGCGAGGACGGCGAGATAGGCGGGTTCGCCGGATTGCAGCATTTGCAGGATATTCATGGCGTGTTTCGCCTCGTCTGTGCCGATCGAATGGTGCCCTCATTATACCGCGCCTGAATTAGAACAGACATTTTAAGAGAGAACATTTGACGTAGGAATTTTGTTCGGTTAGAATGGCAGATAACTCTAACATTTGTTCCAGTTATTGTCGATTTGTCAATCCGTGATTCGTGTAGTTGCAGAAAGGAATCATCATGCGCGATAAGACCAAGCTCTCCGAAAAGCAGCGCAATATCTTGCGCTTCATGGAGCTGTACGTAGATCAGCACGGTTTCCCGCCCACCATCCGTGAGATCGGCAATGCGATCAGCATCCAATCGACCTCGGTGGTCAATTACAACCTCAACAAGCTGACCGCTGGCGGCTACATCATCCGCGAGCCGCAGGCGGCGCGCGGGCTGCGCCTGACCGAAAAGGCGCTGGCGCATCGCAAACCCGTCATGGCGGCGTCACGAGTGACCATGATCCCGATCGTCGGTCAGATCGTGGCGGGTAATCCGCTGCCGATCCCGGACGACATCGCAGGCGCCTTTGCCGACGAGCCGATCGAAGCCACCGCAGCGATGCTGCACGGCACCGACCCGTCCGAGGTATTCGCGCTCAAGGTCAAGGGCGACTCGATGATCGACGCGCTGATCAATGAAGGCGACATCGTGCTGTTTCGCCGCGCCAGCACCGCCAACAATGGTCAGATGGTCGCGGCGTGGCTGCCTGACCGCAATGAAACCACGCTCAAGCACTTTTACCGTGAAGGGGACAATGTGCGTCTCCAGCCCGCGCACCCCACCTATCCAGCAATCATCGTCTCGGCGGCGAACTGCCAGATTCAAGGGTGTGTGCTGGCTGTACTGCGTATGAGCGTCTGATAGCGTATCGCAGGGGTTTGGCGTGCCAAACCCCTGATTAGACGGACGCATCGTTATGCGTCGCTGCGATACACTCTTTCGCCTTCACGTCCTCCTATTCAATATTTTCTCTCTTTCTTTTCTCTTGTCCTCCTGTTCAATGTTTTCTCTTGTCTTTCTTCCTGGCGAACAATTATTGGTATGCAGGCAACCAGGCACCGTGCGCGGCGATCAGGTCGTCCACCAGCGCGGTGATCTGTCCCAGATCGAGTTCGGCGGCAGTGTGGGGGTCGAGCATTGCGGCATGGTAGATATGTTCCCGCTTGTTGGTCAGTGCCGCCTCGACCGTGAGCGCCTGTACGTTGATGTTGGTCTGCATCAGTGCGGCAAGCTGTGGTGGGATCGCACCGATCCGGGTGGGTTGCAAGCCGTTTTTATCTACCAGCACCGGCACCTCGACACAGCACCCCGCAGGCAGGTTGTCGATCAAACCGTCGTTCGGCACATTGCCGTAGATCACGCGCGGTGTTCCGGTTTCGATGCTGTGAATAATACCCGAACCATATTCCACGCTGGGAGTGGCATCGATCGGTGCGCCGCCTTCCAGCGCCAGACGCTGCACGTCCCAATTGGCGATCTGCACTTCACAGCGGCGGATATATTCGTCGAGCGGAATGTTGAAGCTGTCGATCAGGTCGGGACGATCGCGCTTGATGAACCAGGGCACATACTCGCTGAAGTGTTCGCTGCTCTCGGTGACGAAATAGCCGAAGTGCTTCAGCACTTCGTAACGCACCCGATTCGATTCCGGCATACGCCCCTCGTCCAACACCTGGCGTATAAGCGGATACAGGTCTTGCCCCTCGCGCTCGAATTTGAGATAAAAAGCCATGTGATTGATGCCAGCGACCAGGTAATTGATCTCGTCCAGCGGCACGCCTATGTCGCGCGCCAGGTCGCCTGCCGTACCCTGGACGCTGTGACACAAGCCGACCGTTTTGATCGTGGTGGCACGGGCGATCGCCCAACAGTTCATCGCCATCGGATTGACATATTGCAGGAAGGTCACGTCCGGGCACAGGCGTTCCATATCGTGAGCCATCTCGACCAGCACCGGAATCGTGCGCAGCGCCCGCATGATCCCGCCGATACCGAGCGTGTCGGCGATCGTCTGGCGCAAGCCATATTGCCTGGGAATCTCGAAATCGATGACCGTGCCGGGTTTGTAGCCTGCGACCTGGATCATACTGATAGCGTAATCAGCGCCGTCGAGCGCGCGCTGACGGTCGGTCGTGGCGGTGACCGTTGGGTGTGCGCCAAGCTGCTGCGCGACCCGCTGTGCGACCAGTTCCGACGTTTCCAGCCGAACAGCGTCAATGTCGTGCAGGCTAATCTCCGCCTCAGCAAGCTCTGGAAAGCTGAGAATATCGACCATCAGATTTTTTGCAAAAATGGTGCTGCCTGCACCGATGAAGGCGATTTTTGGCATCGTGACGATTCCTTGTGGACGAATAGCAGGATGAAAAACACCCGACTGATTTTACCGTCGGATGCAGTATTGAACATCCCTGCTGCCCGCGTCATCCCCACATAAATCCGCCCACCCCTGCCACAGCGCTGATCACGAAGCGCGCCCCGGTGAGCAGGTCGATCACGGTCAGCACCTCGCCCGCCGGACTCGATGTCGTGCCTCCAACGAAGCGCCCGTCGCGCGACAGGCGCGGCGCGGTCAGTTGTCCGACCTGCATCACCTCGATCAGGTTCCCGGCGCCTTCGCCTGCGACCAGTGCGTCCGCGATGCGAATTGGAGCGTCGGCGCCGACTCCATCCGCCAGCAGCAGGCGCAGCGTCCCTGGTAATGCTTCCTGGGCGGCACGTATTACCGTCCCGGTCGGCAGCGGCACAGTCAGTACGCCGCCGTCGAACGTCGGCGGCGTCACGATGTATACCCCTGGCGGCGCGGCGACGGATGACAGCGCATCGACGAAGGTAACCACCCGCCCGTCGCGCAGCCAGGTCGCCCGCGCCGCGCGCAAATCGCCCGCCGCCAGTGCGCCGCCCATCGCTGTCTGACGCGACTCCAGGTCGAGTGCGTCACTGGCGATCGAATCGTCCCGATACACATCCAGCAGCAGCTTGGTGCCGTCGGGGGACGACTGTGGACGACGCGGCGACTCGGCAGCCGCCCCCGATGAATCGAGCGCGCGGGCGCGCAGCAGCTCCGGGTCTTCGCCATCGCGCGCGGCAGCCAGCGCGATCCGCCATATACCAGTGCCCTCGTCGGCGTAATAAACGGTCGTGCCGTCGGGGCTGAACGTCGGACTGATCGGGGCAAAGCTGTTCAGCCGCGCCAGCCGAAATGGGGACTCGTCCCCGACCTGCGCCCACAATTCGGCATCGACTATGTACACCACTGTGCCGTCCGGCGCGACCGCGAACTCGATCACGTCCGAGGTGTTGCGCGTCACCGGGGTGGGCACGCCGCCGTTGGCGGGCAGCCGCCACACCCGCACTATCGACCCGTTCTCGGCGGTTTGCACAGGCGCCAGGAAATAGCCATCGGCACTCAGGGACAGCCCAGTCGCTGTCACGATCGGGATCGGCGTCGGCGGGCTGGATGCGACGGTCGGCGCCAGCATGGGGACAATGGTTGCCATGTCCGCCGTCCCTGTAGGCGCAATCACAACATTATTCGTATCCGCACTCGCTGTACCCGCGTCATTTGCCGGACGGGGTGCCCCCCAATCGTAGGCGACCGCGCCATTGATCGGCAGCGGAAAGCCTGATCCCGTCACCGGGTCGAAAAGCGCCATCACGCCCCCGTCGAGCAAAACCAGGAGTGCGGCGCCCGGTGACCACGCCAGATCGCCCATTTCGACAGGCACGGTGCCGACGCTCTCGGTCTGCGCGGCGCCGCGCGCCAGCCTGAGCAGGGTGCCATAGCCGTCCGGGACAGCCGCGTCGAGCGGGTCGCGGGCAAAGAACACCAGCGCGTCCGACGAGTCGAGCGCCGGCATCCGGTACAGATTGGGTGCGTCCAGCAGCGTCACCTGCGCGTTCGCCTGATCGAGCTGCATCAATCGCAAGCCGCCGATCACGGGCGCGAACACGATCTCGCTGTCGCTCAACCAGGTGATCGCTCCCGCTCCGTCCGCGATGATGCTGGTCAGCGTGAGCGCTGTGTTTTCACGGCGATACACCCACCATACACTTTGCCCCTCGCTCTCGCTCTCCGCCGCCAGGAAGCGCCCTCCGGGTGACCAGATCACCTGCTTGAACAGGGCTTCACGCAGATCGCTGAACGCGCCGACTCCGGCGAAAAAGATGCGCGCGCCATAAGTCGTGGTGTAGGCGATCGCATCGCCGCCCGGCGCCCATGCCAATGACTCGCCCGTACCGCGAAAGGCAGGCACGTCGGCGCTGACGCCCTCGATCGCGGTCGGTGACGCGCCGGGCTGCGTCAGATCGAGCAGGTAGGCACCGGAGTCGCTGCGATATGCCAGCCGCGATCCGGTCGAGTCCACGCCAAAATCGATCACGAACGTGTCCGCCGGGCTGACGGTCGTCACGCCGCCCGCGCCGACCCCGTAGCGCTCGATCCGTCCGTCGTTGAGCAGCACGTACAGGTCGGCGGGCAGATTGAGTCCGTCCTGGGCGCGGGCGGGCAGGGCGAAAAGCAGGCAAAGCACCAGGATCAAGACGATAGTGCGACTCATCCCCCAATGGGGGCACCGGGGGGGCTGACTCATGACAGCTATCCTTCGTTCGATCGACATGGCGTGATTCTAGCACGATTCGCAGCCACAGCCGACGGACTGGTCAAGGTCGCTGCGCCCTGCCCATCCCTTCTCTTACCCCAGCGGGTCTCTTTTATGCCGTCCATGCTACAATCGTGCGTAAAATGACTCGCCCCGAATTGCATTCCAGGACTCCCCATGACCGACGATCTGCTTTCCATCCTCAATCCGCAGCAGCGCCAGGCAGTCAGTGCTGGCGAGGGTCCCGTGCTGGTGCTGGCGGGACCCGGCAGCGGCAAGACGCGCGTGCTGACGCATCGGATCGCCTGGCTGGTGCGCCAACAGGGCATCCCGCCGCATCAACTGCTGGCGGTCACTTTCACCAACAAAGCCGCCGCCGAGATGCGTCACCGCGTCGAGACGACGCTCGATGGCAAGCTCGACGGCGCGCAGATCGGGACATTCCACGCCATTTGTGCCCGGCTGCTGCGTATCGAAGCTGACCATCTGCCCTACGGACGCGATTACGCCATCTACGACACCGACGACCAGATGACGCTGATCAAGGCGATCATGGTGGGTCTCAATGTCGATATGAAACGCTTTAAACCCGGCGCCGTGCTGCACGCGATCAGCGCCGCCAAGAGCGAGCTGATCCTGCCCGACGACATGCCGCGCGGCGATTATCCCGCCGAGATCGCCGCCCGTGTCTACCCGCTCTACCAAAAGGCGCTGATCGATGCTGGCGCGATGGACTTCGACGATCTGCTGATGCAGACGGCGCTGCTGCTGCGCGACAACGATGGCGTGCGCGAAAAATATCAGCGCCGCTTTTACACGGTCATGGTGGACGAATTCCAGGACACCAATACCGCCCAGTATGCGCTGGTCAAGCTGCTGGGCGCGCCGCGCCGCAATATTTTCGCGGTCGGGGACGAGGATCAGGGCATTTACGCCTTTCGCGGCGCCGACTATCGTAATGTCTCGGCGTTCAAGCGCGACTATCCTGATTCTCAGGTCATTTTACTGGAACAGAATTATCGCAGCACCCAGAATGTCCTGGATGTCGCCCGTGCCGTGATCGATCGCAACCCCAACCGCACCAAAAAGAAGTTGTTCACCGAGCGGGGAGAGGGTGGCAAGGTAGCGGTGCAGGAGATTTACAGCGAGGCGGAAGAAGGGCAGTTCGTTGGAGAGACCATCCGCTCGATGATGCGGCAGCACGGCTACACCTTCCGCGACTTTGCCGTGATGTACCGCACCAACGCGCAGTCACGCGCGCTGGAAGATGCCTGCGCCAAGTATAACCTGCCTTACAAGCTGATTGGCGGGGTCGGATTTTATAAGCGGCGCGAGGTGCGCGACCTGATCGCCTATCTGCGCGTGATCAACAACCCCAACGAGTCGGTCAGCTTCGAGCGTGTGGTTAATACGCCCGCGCGCGGTATCGGGGACAAGACCGTCGCGGGCTTCAAAATGTGGGCTGCCGATCAGGGCTGGTCGCTGGCGCGGGCATTGGGCGAGGTAGCGGGCGGGACGATCACGCCGTTTGGCGGGCGGGCGGCAAAGGCGCTGGCTGCCTTCGCCAAACAGCTCGCGCTCTGGCAGGAGATCGCGGCGAACGAGCCGCTCGACGTGCTGTTCGACGTGATCATGAACGAAACACACTATGCCGCCTATCTGCGTGACCTTGCCGAGACCCCTGAAGAACTTGAAGAACGTATGGGCAACGTCGCGGCGCTGCGCGGATATGTCTCGGACAAGAAAGACCTGGCGCTGCGCGACTATCTTGAAGAGACGGCGCTGGCGTCCGAGATCGACACGCTCGACCCGGACAAAAATGGCGTGACGCTGCTGACACTGCACGCCGCCAAAGGGCTGGAGTATCCGGTCGTGTTCATCACAGGCATCGAAGAAGGATTACTGCCGCATTCGCGCTCGATCGCCGAGCCGGAGGCGATGCAGGAAGAACGGCGGCTGTTTTACGTGGGCGTGACGCGCGCCAAGGATCGCCTGTTCCTGACCTATGCTTTTCGGCGTTCGCTCTACGGCGACAGTCAGCTGGCGGAGCCGTCGCGCTTCCTGGCGGACATCCCGGCGAACCTGACCGAGGGCAACTGGTATCGGCTCAATACCAAGCGCGATCGCGCCGCGATCGAGTACGCCACCACCTGGGATCGTGAACCGCGTGAGCCAGACGCGCCGAGCGCACCGGAGACGCCGCTGCCACCCCGCGAAGCCCGTCCGTCCCGCGAGCCGAGCCAGCCCAATAACGTGATCTCGTTTGAAAAGGCATCGCAAAAGCTCGATCTGCAGAGCATCCGCGATAAGTATTTCCCCCCATCCGGCAGCAGCGGAGGAGTCGTTCCGCGACAGGGGATGCCGCCGCGCTCGACGCCAAGCCTTAAATATGCAGTCGGGCTGCGGGTGTTTCACCCCAAGTTTGGAGAAGGGGTCGTCCTGAGCAGCACCCGCAGCGGCGACGATGAAGAAGTGGAAATACAATTCGAGGCGATGGGGCGGCGCGTAGTGAGCGCGGCGTTCGCCAATCTGGTGATCCTGGGCAAGTAGGGGCGCAGCTATCGCGCCCCCGTATGGGTAGGGACACATAACAATGCGTCCGATTTTGGATGGATTTTCGGTCAACGGCTTAGGCGTACTGGATCGCCACCTGACGTTTGGTCTCTGCCGACTCGATGATCGCATCGCAGATGACGGCGTTGCGATAGCCGTCCTCGAAGGTCGCGCCGTTGGGATCGACTGGGGTGCCGTTGACGATCGACCGGAAGAAATGATCGAATTCATGCACGAAAGTGTGTTCCCATCCGATCATGTGTCCCTGGGGCCACCAGTTTTCCCAGTAGGGATGGTAGCTCTCGCTGACCAGCACATTGTGAAAGCCGCGCGTCTCTTTGGGTTCTTCGTGCGCCCAGAAAACGTTGAGTTCGTTCATGCGTTCCAGATTGAACTGAATCGTGCCGTGTTCGCCGTTGATCTCGATAGTATTGTAATTCTTGCGCCCCTGGCAAAAGCGCGATGCCTCGACGGTGCCGAGCGCGCCATTCTCGAAGTCGATCAGTGAGATAAAAGCGTCGTCCACGTCGATCCTGCCCATGCCCGATCCATCCGCCAGCGGGCGGTTTTCGACGAAGGTGCGGGTCATGCCCATGACATTTTTCGGCTCGCCGACCAGGAAGCGCGCCAGGTCGAGGACGTGCGCGCCCAGGTCACCGAGGGCACCGCTGCCCGCCTGTGCTTTATCGAGACGCCAGATTTTCGGGAAATTGGGATCGATGATCCACTCTTGCAGATAGAGCGCGCGAAAGTGAAAGATGCGTCCGAGCGCGCCAGAGTCGATCAGCCGCTTCGCCTGGATGATCGCCGGGACGAAACGATAGTTGAACGCCACCATGTGCCGGACGCCCGCCGTGACGACCGCATCGCGCATGGTGCGGGCTTCATCGGCGGTGCGGGCGAGCGGTTTCTCGCAAAAGACGTGCTTGCCCGCACGTGCAGCCGCGATGCACGGTTCGGCATGGGCGTCGTTGGGTCCGCCGTTGTCGAAGACCTGCACATCGGGATCGTCGATCATCTGACGCCAGTCGGTGTAGGCTTTGGCGTAGCCATAGCGCTGCGCTGCCGCCTGAGTCGCCTCGGCATTGCGCCCACAAATGGCGGTCAGCAGCGGACGCGCCGCCGGGGGATACATCATGTAGGGCAGTTTTTTGAGCGCGTTGGTGTGCGCCTTGCCCATGAACGCATAGCCGAGCATCCCGATTCCGAGCGTGGGCGCGTCACCTTCGGCACGGGCGCCCGCCATATTCACAAAGCCGACCTGATCAGCCATTTGCAATCCTCCTGAATACTTATACGCAAGAACAAACAGTGACATACTCCCAAGCCTTTGGGGTTGGAAGTATGTCACCTTTTACCTTTTGCTCTTAACCCCTTTACTGCGCGGCGCTGTAGCGCAGGCTCATGCCCGCAGCGGTGCGCGGCAGGAATCCTGACCAGTATGTATGGTCAGCGGTCGGCGCACCTGCCTCGTCCAGGCTGACCACGCCGTCGTTGGCATTTTCGATCAACGGCTGCAGGATAGCGCTCTGGTCTGTGCCCATCAGGGTCTGTTCCAGAAAGGCGGTGATGAAGTGCTGATTGATATTGTTGATGCGCTCGACCTGCCAGGCGGGTTCGGAATAGCGCTCGTAATCGGGAAAGTCACGCACGCTCGACGGCGGCGGATTGCCCGCGACGTTATGCAGCGCGTTTTCGTAGGTGAGCAGCGCGCGGTCGGAGTTGACTGCATTGTCGAACAAGCCGACGATCGCGTCGTAGCCTGCCACATCGTCCAGCGATCCGGCGATCCACAGCGACGGCACCGTGATCCCGCCCATCGCATCGGCATCCCAGAAGCCCATCCCCGCCAATCCAAAGGCAGTCAGATCGCCGCCCCAGGGTGCCAGCACCACGATCGCCTTGATTCGAGTGTCCAGCGAGGCGGCATAGTCGGCATTGCCCGCCATGCGCGGCGCGATCACGGGCAGGAAGCTCTCCAACAGCCCATTGTAGCCCGCGCCAGCAGCGTTGAGTGCGCCATAGCCACCCATCGAATAGCCGATGATGGCAGTGTTGTCAGCATCGACCAGCCCACTCAGAAAGCCATCCCCGGCGCCAAGCGTTGCCATCTCGTCGAGGACGAAATTCTGATCCAGCGCGCGGTTGAGCAGCGTGCTGAAGAAATTGCCGGTGTCGGCGAAGGTAGAGTCGGTGTGATCGATCGCGGCGACGACATAGCCTTTGGAGGCGAGATTCTCGGTCAGGTAGGTCAGTTGATAACGCGACCCCGGATAGCCATGCGAGACGATCAGCAGCGGATACGCGCCGTCGCTGTTGTCGGGTGCCGCGTCGCGCAGCGCGCGTCCGGCAAAGGTGAACGCCTCGACATTGCTCTGGTCGGAGCGCCCAAGCTGGGTTTCATAAGTGGTGCTGGCGTCTTCCCCGTCCGGGATGATCGCCGGATACCAGACCTCGACCGTCAGCGGGCGATCGTAACGGGCATCGGGGTTCGTCTCGCTCATATTGAGCAGGTCGATCTGATCCGGGTTGACCAGCGTCAGGGTTTGCACGCCAACGCCGTAGGCGCCTCGCGCGGCGAGCAAGGGGGCATCGGGCAACGGGTCACCGTAGAACACTTGGTTTTCCTGTGCATTGGCGCTCAGACAGCCTAGCGCGACGAGCAGTGCGACAAAAAGAACGGTTGCTTTCTTCACTGTGAAAACCTTTTTTGAGTAAGGCGAACTATCACCGAAATGATAGTTCGCTTTTCGATGATGATCCAGACCTCAGCCCGCAAAATCCTTCGGGCGGACGCACCGTTATGCGTCCTTACGACGCCGATCGCGGCGCATCGTTATGCGTCCTTACGACACGCCATATTTGCTTGCTGATTGACGATCAGTCATTGGCAAAGGCGGCGTCGAACGCCAGGTTCGACGGGGCGAAATCGGTCTTGCGGATGAATTCGACCGACTCGCGCGCGCCGTGTTCCCGATCCATGCCGCTGTCTTCCCATTCGACACTGAGTGGACCCTGATAGCCGATCCGATTCAGCACGCGGATATGCTTTTCCAGGTCGAGATCGCCGCGCCCCGGCGAGACAAAATCCCAGCCGCGCCGCACATCCCCGAATTGCAGATGCGATCCGAGAATACTGGTTCGCCCGTTCAGGTTGACCTTCGAGTCCTTGATGTGAACGTGGAAGATGCGATCGGGGAAGTGAGCCAGAAACTCGGTCGGGTCGAACATCTGATGAATGAAGTGGCTCGGATCAAAGTTGAAGCCGAAGGCGGGATGGTTGTCCAGCGCCGCCAGTGTCTTTTCCGAGGTGTAGATGTCGTAGGCGATCTCCGCCGGGTGCGCCTCCAACCCAAAACGCACGCCTTCCGCCTGGAATACGTCCAGGATCGGGCGCCAGCGATCGGCAAATTCGCGGTAGCCCGCGTCGATCATGGCGTCGCTGGTCGGCGGGAAACGGTAGATCATGTGCCAGATCGGGCTGCCCGTGAAGCCGTTGACCTGGGCGACGCCGAACGCCTTTGCCGCGCGCGCGGTGTTCTTGATCTCTTCGGCACAGCGCAGACGCACGCCTTCCGGGTCGCCGTCGCCCCACAGACGCGGCGGCAGGATGCTCTTGTGGCGCTCGTCGATGTGCGCGTCCGCGACGCACTGTCCGACCAGGTGATTACTGATCGCCCACGTCTTGAGTCCGTGCCTGTCCAGCAGGTCACGGCGCGCCTGAATGTAGCCGTCCTCGGACGCGCGCTCGACCTCGAAATGATCGCCCCAGCAGGCGAGTTCGAGTCCGTCGAAGCCCATCGCCTTTGCCTTGCCCGCCAGGGTGTCGAGGGGGAGGTCGGCCCATTGTCCGGTGAAGAGGGTGATTGGTCTTGGCATGATTATTTCGTCTCCAAGAGGAAGTTTGAAGTTGATTGTAACGCGCAATGGGATTCAGCGTCTATTTTCAAGCGGACGGGTAATTCTGCTCAAGCTGATTTATTTGCGCGTGCAATTCGTCCGAGTGGCGTATTAATCCGCCGCGTATTTCGTCGTTGATCTCGGCGTCAAATCGCTTTTCGCAGTGATCAAGTTCGTTATACAATGTCTTAAGCTGCGATCGCCATTGCATGTCTTGCGTATCATCCCACACAGGTTGCTCTGGACGAGGTGGCGCAATCAACCAATCGATTATCAAGCGAAAGTGGGGTGCGGAGTCCTCATAGATGCGAATGGCGCTCGCATCACTGAACATTTGAGCACCCTCGATAGTTTCTCGATAACGCTTTCTGCGTTCCTTAAAAATCCCCTGTAATGCCGATCTTGGATGTACCTCGGTTTCCGGCAGAGGAAATGCTGTTCCGCCACAATATTTCTCTTGAATATTTGGGTCTGCCAGCAACCAGGGCTCGATCTCCATCACGACCGGAAAGGCACCGAAGCGTTGCTGCTGGTGCGGCGCGGCATAGCTTAGTAGAATGTTCTGTAATGCAATGAATCCTTCGGCGTGTGTCATCCTGGTGCGGTCGTAAATCTCGTAGGGGGCTTGATACAAATCGAGCAGGCACAAGACATAGTTTTCTTTGTGATAGCTTAAATGGCGCTTCGCATCGCTTTTGACGTTGCCTTTGAAGCCGCCATTGCCTTCATAATTGACCATAATACAGTCTCGGAAGTGCTGACTCCAATAAGGCTGCAAAAACTGGCACAGCACTTTCTTCTCAAGATCGCCTTCGCACAAAATGAGAAGTTCGTTCATGCGTGTGTCAGCCGTCCCATCGTCCACAATTGACCCAGGGTATAACGTTGTAACCAGCTTTCAAGAGCATCCTTGTCGAGGCGGTTGAGGCGGGATCGCCCTTTTTCTTTTTCGTCCGTGATCACTTTTTCGACTGTGATCACATCTTCAGGTTGCAGGCGTGCGATCAAGTCTGGAGAATGAGTCGAGACGATGATTTGCGTGCGTTCAGCGGCTATTTTGAGCATTTCAGCCAGGACATGCAGCATAGAAGGATGCAGTCCGATTTCAGGCTCGTCCAGCGTTGCATTACTGGGCAGCAGGAGCAGGAGCGCCAAACCTAGAAAACGCAGCTGTCCATCAGACATAGAAGAAAGAGGAATGGAAAGCTTTTTGGGAAAATTACGACTGCGATATGTCAGCGTCCCCATGCCACCTGCGACGATACGCACGTCGAATTTTTCTAAATCAGGAAACACGGTATGCAGAGTCGTAATCAGATCTTCGTACAACTCGGCATATTCAGATTGATTTGCCAGCGCGTGCAAAATGGAGATGATGCCGTCACCGCTCTCGCTCAAGCGAAAATCTGCGTCGATCGGATTGAGGAGTTGCGGGGTGACGATTTTTTGCAGTGCCTCTGCATCAAATCCGCGAAACGACTGCCAATTGATGATGTGGCGGCGCACCGCGTTTAACGCTGGATAGCGCGTCCGATCGCGCAGTTGCGCCGCGACCAGCTCAAAATTATCGAACTCCTCCAAGTCAGTTTCATCTTCTTTATCTCCAACCGATTTCAGAATTCTGACGCGCCCTTCTGCAGCTGACAAAAATTTGAAGCGCTTCGTATGGATTGGGCTGGGCTCGCGCTCTATTTCTTCCTGGGACACGACATAGGTGCCCCTACCTTGTGGCGCGAGGTTGGCGGAATAACAGAGGGGTTCTTTGTTGTAAACGTCTGTTAGTGTAAGTTCAAATTTGATCGAGTCATTGTCATCGGCGTCATAATATCGTATTTCTAAAAAGCCAGCCATCGCATTGATAGTATCTCTCAAGCGTCCATTTGCCCCCGCCCGCAGAAGCTCGAAAAATTTCAGGAAGTTCGACTTGCCCGATCCGTTCTTGCCGATCAGCACATTGAGCGGACGCAGCGCGAACCCAGCTTCGCCCGTGTCGATACTCTTGAAATTCTGGATACGAATGTTGGTGATCACGTCACGCCTCAGCCATGTGAACATACAAGGATTATAGTTCATGGTGTCGTACATGCACGCCAGCGCGTGAGGAAAACACTGTCCCAAAGCTACCGGGGACGCATGGTTGTTATGCGTCCCCATATGCCGCGCTCGCAGGGACACATAACCATGTGTCCGGCTGTGAATCGTGTCGGTTCAGGTGGCGCGTTTGGCGGGAGGCATAAACGCGGGCGTGGCGGGGACAGGCGACGGCATCAGCTCGCGCACGGCGAAATACGCCAGCGCCGCCGGGAACAGGCTCAGCATCACCAGGAAGGGCACCTCGACCACGTTGAACGTGTTCACCATTTCCGAGGCGATCTCGACCTTGCGCGCCTCGTCGTAGCGATCCCACACGCGCTGACGCAAGCCGTAGGGTTCCTGCGGCATGTTGGCACTGAGCAGGGTGAAGAACAACAGCAGCGCGACGACGGCTGCCACGACTGCGCCGACGAGATGCTGAGTCGGCTTGATCGGCGGCAGCGCCGCGTCATGGCGGCTGCTGCGCGGCTCGATATGGCTCCACAGGATGAATCCGAGTGTGCTGATCAGCAGCAGGGTGAAGCCGAAGCGATAGCCGATCATGAAGAATGGCTGAAACAGAAACACCACCCCCGCCGCGATCCCGACGATCAGCACCCAGGTGATCGGCGCATGGGCGCGGTTGGAGATGCGTCCATTCAGACGGCGGGCGGACAGCACGATCACCAGGATGTAGAGCAGCAGCACGGCGATGAACGCCGCCACGAACGGCACCGCCTGGATCAGTACCGCCCGCTGTGACTCCGCCGGGATGAGGGCGTCGCGCAGCGCGGGGAAGATCACCGCGATGACGATGCCGACCAGCGCGATCCCGCCCAGGGCGCGGATCGGACCTGCATAACGTATATTCATCGTTGTTCCTTTCATCCGGGCATGGCACGCCATGCCCCTACGGTGGATGGTTCAAACCCGGATACATCACGATTCCAACAACGCACGCAGGAAGCGCACCCCGTCCTGCGCCAGTGCATCCTGGCTCGGCTCGAACGTGCGCCAGATGGCGGCGGCGCGGGCGATCGTCTTCACCTTATTAGTGAACGATTCGATCACGACGGGTCCGTCATAGGCGATATCCTTGAGTGCTACCGCGACCTCGCTCCAGCTGACGTTGCCGCTACCGGGGGCGCCGCGATCGTTCTCGCAGGCGTGCAGATGGATCAGCCGCGACCCAGTGCGGCGGATGGCATCGCCGAGCGATTTCTCCTCGATATTCATGTGAAAGGTGTCGAGCATGATCCCGCACGCCGGATGATCGACGCGATCGACGATCTCGATCGCCTGATCCGCCAGATTGACAAAGCTGGTCTCGAAGCGGTTGAGTGGCTCGATTCCCAGGCGGACGCCTTTGTCAGCGGCATACGCGCTCAATTCGGTCAGCGCGCCGACCAACAATTCCAGATCGACCGCGCGCTCACTCTCGGTTTGCTGCCAGGTGCGTCCGACTGCGGAATAGATCGGTCCGACCAGGTTGGTCGCGCCCGCCGCCGCCGTGATGTCGATGCAGGCGCGAATGTAATTGCGCCCGTTTTCACGCAGCCTGCCTTCAGGATGGATCAGATCGCGGTCGCCACCCATGGCGGCACAGGTGCTGACGCCCAGTCCGTTGTCCGCCGCGATCCGTCCTGCTTCAGCGGGGTCGAAGTCGGTGACGCTCTCGATCGGCAGCTCGATCCAGTCGAAACCCATGTCGCGCACGCGCGGTGCCAGCGTGCGCAGTTCGTCGGTGGTGATCGGACTCGCCCATACCCAGGTGTTGACGCCAAAACGCATCGTGTGATCCTCCAGAAAATCGATTTTCAATGCAACCGACGCATCGTTATGCGTCTCTACAGTGTTGGTGCGATGACAGACGCATCGTTATGCGTCCCTACACGCGCCTGCCGTCCAGGTCGAAATAATGCAGTCGCTCGACCGCCAAGCCAAAGGCGATCCGCTCCCCGACCTTGTAGCGCGCCACGCCGGGCACGATGCACAGCAGCGTATCGCCGCCGACCTTGAAATGCAGAATCGTCTCGACTCCCAGCGGCTCGACCAGGATCAGATCGCCCAGGAAGGCGCCCTCACCGAGGCGGATATCCTCCGGGCGAATACCGACAGTCACCTCAGGCGGCAGCGGCGATCCGTCGCTGTGCCCGGCGAAGATCAGCGATCCGTCGCGCGTGCGCCAGCCGCCGCCGTCTGCGCTGGTGCGTGCCGCCACCACCAGATTGATACGCGGTGCGCCTACCAACTGCGCTACGAACGTGGTCGCGGGGCGATCGTAAATATCGAATGGCGTACCGACCTGCACGATCCGCCCGTCATCCAGCACGGCGATCCGATCCGCCATCGTCAGTGCCTCGATCTGATCGTGCGTGACAAAGAGGGTGGTGCTGCCCTGGGTCTTTTGCAGATGTTTCAGCTCGACTCGCAGCGACTCGCGCAGCTTGGCGTCGAGGTTGCTTAACGGCTCGTCCATCAGGAAGACGCGCGGCGCCCGCACGATCGCCCGTCCGATGCTGACGCGCTGCATCTCGCCGCCGGACAGGCGCGCGGTTTTGCGTTCCAACAGGTGGGTGATACGTAGTTTTTCGGCGGCGGTGGCGATGCGACGCTTGATCTCGTCTTCGGGGATGCGGCGCAGCGGCGATCGCAGCGGAAACGCCATATTGTCGTAGACCGACATACTCGGATAGAGGGAATACTGCTGAAAGACGAACGCCACATCGCGGTCGGCGGGCTGAGTCCCGTCCATCAGCGCGCCGTCGAGATAGACATGACCCGCCTCGTGCTTTTCCAGCCCGGCGATCACGCGCAGTGTCGTCGTTTTGCCCGCCCCGGTCGGACCGAGCAGTACGAAAAACTCCTGATCCTTGATCGTCAGCGAGATGTCGTCGAGCGCGGCATGTTCGCCAAAGCGCTTGACCACATTTTCCAGGCGCACATCGCTCATGAGTCGCGTCCGATCGCCCGCTCGGTCTGCGGGTTGAAAAAGCGAACCAGGGTGGGATCGAGGTCGAATCGCAGGACGCTGTGAATGGCGTGGCGGGCTTCGCGTGCCGCTCGCCCGTGTACGATCACGCCGTCGGCGAGCTGAAGGTGCAGCATCGAATAGCCGCCGTGCAGATCGTCGGCATAGACGGCGGCGCCGAGCTCACCGGGCGAGTCATTGCCGGGGCGGGTGACTCGCACTGCTTCAGGACGGAAACCCAGGACGATCGCATTGTCGGCGGGCAGCGCACCGGGCGCATCCAGTACCCGACGCCAATCATCCGGCACGGTGTAGGCGCCGCCGCCAGGCAGATGGACCGCGCCGGCTTTGTACACACCATCGAGCAGGTTCATACCCGGGCTGCCGATGAAGCGGGCGACGAACAGATTCGCCGGGTCGTAGTAGACCTCGGCAGGGGTGCCGATCTGCTGCACGACAGCGGCGGACATGATGACGATGCGGTCGCCCATCGCCATCGCCTCGATCTGGTCGTGGGTGACGTAGACCGTCGTCGCGCCCTGATCGATATGCAGCCGCTTGATCTCCGCTCGCATCGATTCGCGGAATTCGGCGTCGAGTGCGCCGAGCGGCTCGTCCATCAAAAAGGCAGCCGGACGACGCACCAGCGCACGCGCCAGGGCGATGCGCTGCTGATCGCCGCCACTGAGTGAACCGGGTCGTCGGTCGAGCAGGTGATCGATTCGCAGCATCGTCGCCACCTGTGCCACCTGCTGCCTGATCTGGTCGCGCTTGAGTCCGGCGGCTTGCAGCGGAAAAGCGATATTTTCGCGTGCGCTCATGTGCGAGTAGAGCGCGAAAAACTGAAAGACAAAGGCGATGTCGCGTTCACTTGGATGCAGCCAGGTCACATCGCGCCCGTCGAGCAGAATGGCGCCGTCGGTGACGGCTTCCAGCCCGCTGATCATGCGCAGCGTCGTGGTCTTGCCGCAGCCGGACGGACCCAAAAACACGATGAATTCGCCGCTCTGAACGGACATGTCGAGCGGCTTGACGGCGAACGTTTCGCCAAATTTCTTTTCGACCTGCTTCAACTCGATATTTGCCATCGTGATTAGCCTTTGCGGATGGCGCCGAACGTGACACCGCGCAGCAGATGCTTACGCAGTAAGAAGGTAACGATCACCACTGGGATGAGGAATGCCAGCGATCCAGCAGCGATCGCTGCCCACTCGATGCCGCCCGTGCCCAGCACCAGCGGAATGCTGGGCGGTGCTGTGCGCGCCACATCGGAGGTGAGCATAAGCGCGAAAGCGTACTCATTCCATGAGAAGATCAGTGAAAAGACAGTGGTGGCGGCGATGCCGGTGGTCGCCTGGGGCAGCACGATTTTGCGGAAGGCTTGCAGACGGGTGTAGCCGTCTACCAGCGCCGCTTCCTCGTACTCACGCGGAATCTCGTCGATGAAGCCCTTGAGTAGCCATACGCTGAACGACAGGTTGAAGGCAGTGTAGAGCAGGATCATGCCAAAATGGGTATCGTACAGACCCAACTGGCGGTACATCAGGAAGATCGGAATCGTGACGACGACCGGGGGCAGCATCCGCTGACTGAGGATGAAAAAAAGCAGGTCATCCTTGCCCGGCACCGGAAAGCGGCTGAAGGCATAAGCTGCCAGCACGCCGAATGCCACCGAAAAGATTGTCGAGACCCCGGCGATGATCAGCGAGTTGAGGAGTTGACCGGGAAACGCGCTGACGCCAAGCACAGTCTGCCCGCGCACCAACGCCACCTGATTGAAGAAGTCGAGATCTGTCCGTTCTTTGGCGGCGGCGATCTCTTCGGGGTTGAGCTGGCGGCGGTCGGTCAGCAGACTGACGAAGCCCTCCAGCGATGGCTGGAAGAACAGCAGCGGCGGCACTGCTACCGCGTCGGGACGGGTCTTGAAGGCGGTCATCGCCATCCAGAACACCGGAATCAGCATGATCAGCGCGATGACGATAGCGATCGCCGCGCGCACGTTCGAGGTCAGTCGGGCACCCGTGCTGACTTTATCGACACGGGTGGAGATCACTACTTTTTGGCGCGGACCGCCTGAGCGCGGCGCGCCTGACACGACTGCCATGCGATTAGCCTTCCCGCGCGCGGTTGAGCGCGCGAATGTACAGATTGCTGATGGCGATGATCACGATCAGGACGATGTACGCCAGCGCGCTCGACAAGCCGGTGTTGAACTGTCCCTGAAAGGCGAGCTGATAGAGCTGTACCGAGACCGTCTCGGTGGCGTCACCGGGTCCGCCAGCGGTCAGTCCCTGCACCAGGTCGAATTGTTTGAATGCCTCGATGGTGCGGAACAGCACTGCGATCAGCAGCAGCGGCAGCACCTGGGGCAGCGTGATGCGGAAAAAGACGAACAACCCGCCCGCACGGTCGATCGCGGCTGCTTCATACAGGTATTCCGGGATCGCGCTCAAGCCCGCCAGACACAGCAGCATAACGAAGGGACTCCACATCCACACATCCACGATCACGATGGCGAGCAGTGCCAGTCCGGGTTCGCCCAACCATTCCGGGGAGGTATTGATATTGGTGAAGCCGAGCAGCGGGTTGAGGATGCCATAGCTCGGATTGAAGATCAGCCGCCAGAACACGGCTACCACGATTGGGGAAAGCATCATCGGCACCAGGATCATGGTGGTGATGATGCCGCTGCCGCGAAATTTAGTACGCAGCAGCAGCGCCAGCACAAAACCGATCACGGTTTGCAGAGTCACCGAAGCCAGCGCGTAGGTGCCCGTGATACCGAAATTGCGCCAGAAATCGGTGTCGCTGAGAATATCGACATAATTTTGAATGCCCACCCATTGCGGCGGGTCGGTGGAGATGACGGAATAATTGGTGAAGCTGAGATACAGACTGTAGATGAGCGGGAAAATATTCATCAGGATCAGCAGAATGATCGTCGGCAGGATGAACAACTGCACGATGCGTCGATCGCTCATCTGACGGCGCCCGCCCGCGCCGCGCGGCGTCACCTGGGCGATCGGTTCGGCGTTGGTTTGTGCCACAGGGAATCCCCTCTACTGATAGTCCATCAGGCATGCAGTGGAAGCATTGAAAGCGCTCATTTTTTCTCTAAATATCTGAATCTCTGGTTATTTTTGGGGTTCACTTTGTCGATGCGCTGCTGGTTTGCCGGGTTGGAAACAGGCAGGGGCATGACATGTCATGCCCCTGCGAATACAACGACGGTCTGTGACCGTCGCTTAGTTCACGTAGCCCGCATCGACCAGTACTTCGTCGAATCCGTTGGCGATGTTCTCCATCGCTTCTGCTGCGGTGCCTTCACCGCCGACGACGAAGGCGTTGATGTTGATCTGCGCTACTTCCAGCAGACGGCTGTATTCCGGAATGTTCGAGAAGTCCTTGACGAAGGTCATGGTCTCGGCAAAGGCGGCGTTGTAGGGCGCCACTGCCAGGAATTCCGCCGATTCCAGCACGGCGATATTGCAGGTGTAGCCGCCGAGCTGTGCCCAGCGCAGCTGGACTTCCTCGGTGGCGAACCAGGTGATGAAGTCGTAAGACGCCTGCTTGCGCGCGTCGTCGATGTAATTATTGATGCTGATGCCCTGCCCGCCGAGCGCGGCATAGCGCCCCGCCGGGCCTTCCGGCATGGCAAAATAGCCGGTCACGTCGGCATACGGATTGATCTCTGCGTTTGCCAGCGCGGGGAAGAAGGCGAAGTAGTTCATGATCATCGCGGTCTGACCGCCGATGTAGGCGTCGTTCAATTCCTGGAAGAATGCATCGTTGGTGCCAGGGGGCGCGAACGAATACAGCTCCTTGTACAGCTCCAGCGCGCGTACCGTATCGGCGTTATCGACCACACCGAGCGCATTGAAGTCGCCGTCGTACCAGTCACCGCCGTAGGCGAAGAATGGATTCTGGAAGCCCATCGTGATGGCGTCGCCGCCGACCTGGGTATACACACCGATGCCATACAGCCCGTCGTCAGGACGGTTGAAGAACTCGGCAATGTCACGCAGCTCTTCCCAGGTAGTCGGGATTGCGAGCGCACGACCATAGGCGGCTTCAAAGGCAGCCATCTCGTCGGGATTCTCGAACAGGTCTTTGCGGTATGCCCAGCCGTTGGCGTCGCCCTCGGTCGGGTAGGCGTAATAGGTGCCGCTGCTCGCCGGGTATTCGCCGTAATATGCCAGCGTCGCGGGCGTCACGGTGTCCTTGATGCCGGTCTCGGTCAGGAACGCGGTCATATCGACGTAGTGCCCCTGTGTCGCCGCCTGTCCGAGCCACTGGCTGTCGCCGACCACCATATCGAAGGTGCTGCCTGTGGCAGCCCACTCGGTCGCCACACGGTCGTAATAGTTGGGCCAGGGGGTCTGGACGACGTTGACTTTGATCCCGGTTTCGGCTTCGTAATCGTTGCCGATTTGTTGCAGGTAATTCGCCGGGTCCCACTCCGCCCACCAGATATTGAGTTCCGTGATGTCCTGAGCGCCCACCGGCACGCCGACCGCCAGGGTCAGCAGCGCGATGAGGATCAGAACCAGCAGACTTTTCTTCGCCATCGTCTCTACTCCTATTTGAAAAAGGCTATTCATCTGCGTAACAAAACAAACCGTAGCCCCGTGATTGGGGACGATTTACGCATTCAAGGGTTGGGTGCTGCCAAAGAGTTTGTACAACGTCTCACAAAGCATCATTTACGCGGTGCGGTCGAGACTAATCATCAGGCACCGAAAGAGACTGTAACACAAAGTATTTTTATCTGTCAAATCGGCTGGGATAGAAAGTACAAACAATTGGAGATAGGCAGTCAAGGATTGCTCGTGATGTTGACCCTAGGCATTTTTCTTTTTTGCGAGTTTTTCATTACCACGCTTGAAATTCCCTGTGACGCGCGCCATGAGCTGTTGTATGGCGTCGTCGTCCGCGCCCTCGGCGGCTTTGAGGAACTTGGCAGCCTGCTCACCCGCCAGGATGGTCACCTGCTTGCCGTACCAGGAAATGAGGACTTTGCCATTTTTGGTGGCGGTGTAGGCGAATGGGTGATCGGATAGCTTTTCGTCGCTCATCGGGGGACTCCTGGATGAGAAAATGAGATACCTGATTATACTGCTATCGTGCTGCGCGCAATCGCGGCATTTTGCCTTTTGTGCACTGACCCCGTTATACTTGCGCCAGCGTTATATACCGTTTCACAGCGTTTCACAGCGTTTGATGTTGAATTGCATTTTGCCTCTATATTTTGCAGGAGTCGATTTCATGTATATCTGTATGCACAACTGGATGCGCCCAGAGCCGATCGAGCGCACGATTCAGCGGTTGTCCAGCCTGGGTTACGACGGCATCCAGATCATGGGTGAGCCGCGTAAATACGACTGGAAGCACGTCAAGAATTTACTCGATCAGCACAACCTGAAGTGCTTTGGATCGGTCAGCATCATGCTGTCCGGGCGCGACCTGATCCACGCCGATCCTTACTATCGCATCATGACTGTGACCTACCTGAAAGAGTGCCTGGACATGGTGGGTGCGCTTGGCGGGACGATGTTCACGCTGGTGCCAAGCGAGGTCGGCAAAGTCGTGGCGATGGCGGACGCCGAGAGCGAGTGGGCGTGGGCGGTCCAGGGCGTGCGCGAGGTGGCGCAGCACGCGGCGGGACACGGCATCCGTATCGGACTGGAGCCGCTCAACCGCTTCGAGACCAATTTCCTCAACCGTCACGATCAGGCGATCAAGCTGGCGGAAGATGTAGGGGAGCCGAATGTCGGCGTATGCCTGGACGCCTTCCACATCAATATCGAGGAAGCTGACATGTATCAGGCGATCCTGAACACGGGTAAGCACCTGGTCGATTTTCATGTCGCGGACAACAACCGCCGTCCGCCGGGCGAGGGATCGCTCGACTGGCACAAACTGATCACCACGCTCAGGCAGGCGGGCTACACAGAGGGTCCGCTGACGGCTGAATTCGTCGTGCCGTTCGATCGTTCGCCGTTGGCTGCCAAAATGGAAGCGGCGGGCACCGAGGCGACCGATGCCGAACTCAAGTTCATCCGCGATCATGGCAGCGACCTGATGAGTGACGCTGCCTACACCGCCCACTGTGAGGCGGCGATCAAGCACCTGCGCGCCAGCGGCGCGTAACCCGTGCCAACCGTGCTGTTGATCGGCACACTGGACACCAAAGGCGCGGAAACGGCGTATCTGCGCGAGCGAGTACGGGCGCACGGCTGCGACACGCTGATCCTGGACTCCGGCATCCTGCGCGAGGCGGACGGCATTACGGCGGACTACGACCGTGCCACCGTCGCCCACGCTGCCGGGACAACCATCGAGACACTGCGCGCGATCGGCACGCGCGGGGCAGCCGTCGAGCAGATGCTCAAGGGCGTGCGGGTGATCGCGCTCGATCTGCACGCCCAGGGGCGCATACAAGGTGCGGCGGCATTGGGCGGCGCGGAAGGCTCCGTGCTGGCGGCGGCGGCGATGACCGCGCTGCCGATCGGCTTTCCCAAGCTGATCGTCTCCCCGATCGCCAGCGGACACCGCCGTTTTGGTCCGTTCGTCGGCACGCGCGATGTGCTGGTGATGCACAGTGTGGTCGATATTCTAGGGTTGAACCCGATCAGCATGGCGGTCTTCGACGGTGCAGCCGCCGCGATCGCGGGCATGGCGCGCGCCTATGCCGACCGTCCGCCGCTGCTACGCGATACGCTGACGGTGGCGGCGACCATGTTGGGCAATACCACCCGTCCGCTGATGTTCATACGCCAGTTCGCGGAAGAGATGACCGGGTGCGACATGGTGATCTTCCACGCCAACGGCGTCGGTGGGCGGGCGATGGAAGAACAGATCGCGGCGGGGGCAGTCGAGATCGTCCTCGATTACACCCTCAGCGAGATTCCGGGACACCTGTTCGGTGGCTTTCACGACGGCGGCGCCGATCGGCTGCTGGCGGCAGGGCGGGCGGGCATTCCCCAGGTGATCGTGCCCGGCTGCCTGGACTTCATCGTCTTTGGAGCGCGCCACGAGGTACCCGACAAGTATGCCGACCGCCTCACCTACTACCACAACCCGGAATTCACGCTGGTGCGGCTGACGCTGGAAGAACAACTGCAAGCGGTCGATGTCGTCGTGGACAAGCTCAACCAGTCGGCATCGCCCGTCACGGTGATCATGCCGACGCGCGGCATCTCGATCATGGACAACGCCGACGGCGGCGTCTTTTGGGACGAGTCGATCAGCCTGGCGCGGCGTGAGCGCTTCAGGCAGGGATTACGCGCTGAGATCGATTATCAGGAGATCGACGCGCACATCAACGAAACGCCATTCGCCAATGTCGTTTTGAAAGCCGTGATCGCGGCGATCAACACCATTCAGAGGTAATGTTACACATTAGGCATGGCGGACGCATCGTTATGCGTTCCGAGGCTGAATCTGCATTGAAAGGACATCCTGTGACCGACCGCGCTACTAAATCCCTCGGCTTTCCCTCGTTCTGCCTGGGCGACCTGAGCTATGTCGATGTGCAGAACTATCTCAAGCATTCCGACACCATTCTGATCCCAAAAGCGAGTCTGGAGCAGCACGGACCGCATCTGCCGCTCTTCTGCGACTCGATTACCGCCCAGGAAGTCGCCTCGCGCGCCGGGGAACAAGCCGGAATCCTGTACACGCCGACGCTCTGGCTCGGCTATTCGCCGCAGCACATGCGCGCGCCAGGATGGGGCGCGGGCACGATCACGCTGCGTTCCGATACTTACCTCAATGTGATTTACGACATCGGGCGTTCGCTGATCCATCACGGTTTCAATCGTCTGATCTTCGTCAACGGGCACGGATCGAACGTGAAAGTGATCGATCCGGTGCTGCGCCGTCTGCGTTACGAGACGGGCGCCCTGATCGCCTACTACAAACCATATGCCGAGCGCTATATCGGTATGTTGAAAGATGTGCTGGAGGGACCCGTCGAGGAGACTCCGGGCTGGCACGCGGGCGAGCTGGAAACGTCGCAGTGTCTCGCGCACGATCCCAACCTGGTGCGGCTCGATCGCGCGACGGTGGATAAAGCCCACGCTCCAGCGTGGCTCGGTGATGCCTGGGCGAAAAAAGACGGGATGCCCGATGCCGAATTTCAGGGCTATCAGTATTTCAGCTTTCCTTTCGACCATGAGGAATTTACCGACTCTGGTACGATGGGCAACCCGCACAAGGGAACGGCAGAAAAGGGCGAAATCGCTTTCAGCCGTTTTTCGCAGCATCTGATCGACGCGGTGGCGGAGCTGGAAAAAGTCGAGGTCACCATCAAAAACCGCGACTTCACCGAGATGAAGGCATGGATGCCGTGAACGAGACCGAACGCGGTATCGGCTTGGCGCGCGACCTGACGGCGATCGTCGGACGGGAAAACGTCATCGAGGGCGAGTCGGCGCGGACGCGCTATGCCCACGATCAATGGTGGTACGCGGTGGCGGCGGCGGCGGCGGGACGGGCGATCAGCCGCCCTGAAATTGCAGTCCGTCCGACAACCACCGAGCAGGTGAGCGGCGTGATGCGCTATGCCAGCGCCAATGGCATCCCGGTCACGGCGTGGGGTGGGGGCAGCGGCGTACAGGGCGCGGCGAACGCCGATCAGGGCGGGATCGTGCTGGACTTGCGCGGTATGAGCGCGATCCGCCACCTGGACGACAAGTCGCTGACGTGCGTGGTCGAAGCCGGACTGTCGTGCAAAAATTTTGAAGCCAACCTGAATACGCGCGGACTGTCGTTCACGCATTATCCGGCGTCGGCGGAATGGGCGACCATCGGCGGCAGCATCGCTGCGCGTGGGTCGGGTGTGCTGTCGAGCAAGTACGGCAAGATCGAGGAACACATCCTCAATGTCGAGTGGGTGCTGCCTACGGGCGAGATCGTCACTACGCCAGCCGTGCCGCGCCATGCGGCGGGTCCCGAACTGACGCAGCTTCTCGTCGGCGCAGAGGGAACGCTCGGCATTGTCACGGCGGCGACGGTGCGGCTGCGGCTGCTGCCCAGACATCGCGCCTTCATCGTGGTTGCGTTCGAGGATCTGAGCGACGCGATCGAGGCAGGGCGGGTGATCATGACCAGCGGACTCAAGCCCGCTGTCATGCGCCTGTACGATCGACAGGCAGCGAGTCACAGCCTGGCGCGGGCAGTCGAGACGCCGCTCGATCAGGCGACCTTCGTCATGATGTTCGACGGCGAATATGCCGAGCTGGTCGAGCTGGAGGCGGCTTTGGCGGCGCGCGTGTGCGCGGGGCACGGCGGGACGGCGCTGGACGAGTCGATCGGCGCGATCTGGTGGGAGCGGCGCTACGTCTTTTATTATCCCCCGTATGCCCCGGAACTGCCGTCGATCTGGGGGACGATCGACACCGTAGCCGATTTCGCGCATATCGAGGCGGTCTACCACGAGACGACCGCCGCTATCAAAGCCGCCTGTCCGCCGGAATACAACCTGTCGCTCAATACGCACTTTTCGCACTGGTACGAGTGGGGCAGCATGATCTACGCCCGCATGAAAATCCCGGTCGCCCCGCCCGATCTGGATGCGGCAAAGGCGCTGCACGATGCCATCTTCAAAGCCGGCATCGAGGCGTCGCTGCGCGCGGGCGCGGTGCTGAACGATCATCATGGCGTCGGGATGCGGCTGGCGCCCTTTATGACACAGCAGTACGGTGACGCGGGCATGGAAGCGCTGCGTCGTGTGAAGCGAGCGCTCGATCCCGCCAACATCAGCGCGCCGGGCAAGCTGGGTTTATAATCAGGCAAAGTCGAGACGAGGGACACGTCATGACGATTGCGGGTGCGATCAGGACGACGATCGGCGAATTCGAGCGGCTGATCGAGTCGCCCGCCGCCGAACGTCGCCTGGAACTGATCGACGGGGAGCTCATCGAAAAGCCAATGCCGACACAGGAATATACGTGGATTGCCGACAATTTATCGATGGCGATCAGCCCGTATCTGCGTCAGACCAAATCAGGACGCGGCGGACCGGAAATACGCTTCCACAAGCCGGAAGATCATCAGAACAACCTGCTGGCGGACTGGTCATTCACCCTCTTCAAAGATAGCGCTGCGCTCCCCGTCACGCGCGGCGCAGTGCCCGCTATGCCGGATTTTGCCGTTGAGGTGCAGAGTCCTGACGACAGCATCCCGGAGATGCGCAAAAAAGCCGCGATCTATCTCGCTCTGGGCACGCGGCTGGTGTGGATAGTGCTGACCCGTCAGAGGGTCGTGATCGCGCTATGGGCGAATGGCGACGAAGATCTGTACACCGTTGCGGACACATTCGATTTTGGTGATCTGCTGCCCGGCTTCAGCATGACGATCGCGGACGTGTTCGCGCTGTGAGCGATGGGCGACCGCAAAATTCACCTTTGCCCTCGTCGCGCGGTCAGGCTTATGCGTCCGTCAGAAGCCCCCGCCTTTAGGCGTGGGGAGTGTCCCAAAGGCTGTCAAGCTGGGTTTTGCTATAACCACGATTATCGTCATCCTCACCCCGCCACCACGAAGCGATGACGGCGGATGAAGGTGGTTGTGGCAGTCACGGTGACCACGCTGTAGCCGGGCCCGGATATGCGGTCGGTCTCGGTCTGGATTTGCCCCGGCATGGCAGTGAGTTGATACCAGCTGCTCAAGGTGCTGGCGTACAGAATGCCGTCGCGGTACAGGTCGGTATTCTGATGGACGTGACCAAAAAAGACACCGCGAATGCGATCCCTGAAGGGCAGCAGCGCCGCGTGAAAGGCGTCGCCATTTTCCAGACTCATGTAGTCGTCCCACCAGGGAATACCGATTTGCAGCGGGTTGTGATGGGTGGCGATGATCAGATCGGCGTCGGTCGAATCGAACTGATCGCGCAGCCAGTCGAGCTGTGCCGCGCTCATGCGTCCGCGCGGCTGCCGTGCCGGACGGTTGCTGTCGATGCAGATCAGGCGAAAGCCGTTGATATCGACGGCATAGTCGAACGGGTCGCGCGGTTCGGCATCGACGAGCACCCGCTGCAGCGTCGCCGGGTCGTCGTGGTTGCCCGCCAGGTAATACACCGGATAGGGAATCTCGCTCAGAATCTCGCGGGCGACCTGATACGCCTCTGGCACCGGGTCGAAAGCCACATCGCCGGTGTGCAGCACAAAATCCGGGGCAAAAGTCAGGTGGCTCAAGTGCTGCACCAGCGCACGCGCGCCGACCATCGGCGTGTGCGGCGCGCCCGTCTGGTTGTAGTGTGGATCGTGGGAGATATGCGTGTCGGTGATATGCACGAAGCGCAACAGCTGCGGGTGGGTGGACATAATCATGAGTCCTGTTTTGTGCGAAACACGACCCGGATTATAATCCGAGTCATGAGAAACGTGCTGAACACCTTCCGCAACACCGTTCTGATCGTCGTTCTGATTGTGCTGGCGTCGTGTCAGGCAGACCCATCTCCCGACACGCTGCCGACGATCGCCGTCCTGCCGTCCGCGACGTTGGTAGCGCGCGTGCTGCCGACTCTGATCGCCCAGGTGGCGACGACTTCCGACAATGCCGTCACGGACGATGCTGTAACGGACGATGCAGGCATCGTCCGTGCAATTGCGACCGAGACGGTCTCGCCATCCCCCCTGCCGCCCACGCTGACGCTGACCCACACTCCGACCGATACCCAGACTCCGATCGCCAGCATGACGCCATCGCGCACGCCGACCGTGACCGCGAGCGCCACCCGCACGCTGGTGCCGAGCCTAACCATCACCAATACGCTCACGCCCATCCCTTCCCCGACGCTCACGCCGTCCCCGGAGCTGGGTTTGTTCGGTGACCTGGCGGCTTTGAGCGCGCGCGCGACCATCCTGCCGCCCGATCGACTGTACAACGCGCCGACGCTGACCGCGCTCTACTTCGCGGGGCAGGCGTATGTCGTCACTCAGGGCGCGGCGACGGCTGCGGCTGCAAATCAGTCGAATCCGGCATTGGCGACACCCCCTGGCGGCGCGTTGGCGTGCGCGATAGCGGCGCCAGCGCTGCTGGCTGCGGAAACAGCGTTGGGCTGTCCGCTGATCGCAGCGCCGTTCCCGACGGTGACCGGGGCGCAGTCGTTCGAGCGCGGCACGATGATCTTCGTGCAGGGCCCGCCAAACACGATTTATGTGTTGACACCCGATGGACGCTTCCGCCGTTTCGATGACACCTGGCGCGCCGGGATCGATCCTGAGACCTTGAATGAGACGGCGCCGCCGGGCTTGGTGACGCCGAAGCGCGGTTTTGGCAAGGTATGGAGCAGCTTTCCCGATGTGCGCGCTTTGCTCGGATGGGCGATCGCTGACGAGAGCGGATCGACTGGGGCACAGGTGTTGTACGAGCGCGGTCGGGCGGTCGGGGTGCCGGTGCGCGGCGAGGTTTACCTGCTGGTCGATGATCCGGGCGGCGCGTCGGGGACGTGGCGCGTGGTCGCGGGTGGGCTGTAGGGAAGCAGAAAATAACAAAGAGATACGAGTGAACACGAAGGCGCGAAGGCGTGAAGGAAAGCGATGACAGGGTTGATTGGGCGGATCGCGCTGGCGCTGCTGATCGCGGGAATTGGTGCGATCGGGTTGGCGCTGACGCTCGGCGGCGCGAATCCGAATAGCACCATTCTGTACGCGCGGCGCACCCCCGACGCGACCGCTTCGTTTGACCTGTTCGTCCACGACATCGCGCACGGTCTGATCCTGAACGTGACGCGCACGCGCTATGGCGATGAACCGGACTGGGATATGGTGCCTGGCAGCACGAAGATCGTGGTCGCGCGCACCTATCCGGGGACGGTCGAGGTCTGCATCGTGGGGATGTCCTGCTATGCACCGCCATTCAGCCGCTATGACCGCGATCCGCGTTTCTCTCCAGACGGCACACGGCTGGCGGTGCGGATCGTGGGCGGCGCGGTGGTGCTGCGCGACCTGACGACTGATGCGATCGCCATCTACGGCAGACCATTCGGATCGTGGCTGTGGACGCTCTACGATCTGCGGCGCGGACGGACGCAAGGCGCTGTTCGGATCGCGCTCGACGAGTCGGGTGGACAGTATCGGATCGTCATTATTGGCGCCGATGGAATCGTAACGCCGATCGTCCAGGGGAATGCGGAGATCAAAGGCGTGACCTGGATGCGCTGATAAGCCGCTGTTGACAATACTGTGCGCTGTACAGTATATTGATACTGTGCGACGCACAGCACTGTAGGATGCACAGCGTATGAGTGATACAGACGAACAGATCGGCAAGCTGCGCTTAGAACTGCGGCGGGGAATCGTGGTGCTGGCGGTATTGAGCCAGATGGACACTGCCCGCTACGGCTACAGCCTGATTCAACAGCTCGCCGCACAGGGATTGGACATCGAAGAAGGCACGCTTTATCCGCTGTTACGCCGTCTGGAAGGGCAGGGTCTTCTGGAAAGCGAGTGGGAGGTCGGTGAAACGCGCCCGCGCAAGTACTACCGGATCAGCCCCTTTGGGCGGGACGTTCTCGTCGCTTTGCGCGCGGAATGGCTGGAGACGGTCGAGGTCATGCGCGCAATTTTACAGGGAGGGGATCATGGCTGACCTGATCGAGCGCTATATCTATCACGTCGGGCGTTATCTGCCAAAAAAGGATCGGGCGGATATTGAGCAGGAACTGCGCTCGCTGATCCAGGATCAACTGGAGGATCGCTTTGACAGCGCACCCACACAAGAGCAAATCGCCTCAATCCTGGTCGCACTGGGCGCGCCGCACCACATGGCGGCGTCCTATCATCATCAGCAGATTTTCGTCGGACCCGACCTTTACCCTCAGATGATGATGGCGCTCCAGCATGTCTGGCTGATCGCACCGACGGTCGTGCTGTTTCTGAGCATTTTTGGGGCGCTGATCTCATCCGCACAGGGCGAACCACGACCGGGCGCGAGCATCGTCATCGAGACGCTGGCCGCGCTGTGGCAGACGACTATCAGCTTTTCCGCCGTCGTGGTGCTGATCTTCGCCGTCATGCAGCGGGTCGGGACAGCAGGCGGCGACAAAGCAGCGTTCGATCCGCTGACGCTGGCAGAAGTCGATGATCCGCATACCGTTGACCGTTTCGAGGCGAGGGTCGGTATCGTCATCGCTGCCTGCGTGACGCTGGTTTTACTGATCTTTCTGGGGGAAGGCGGCTTGACACTGCATTTTAACGGCAGCGATCCGGGGGGTGTCATCCCCGTTCCGACGCCCTGGCTGATGCTGCTGATCGGCGCAGTGATCGCCATGCTCGTCCTGCATCTGGGGGTGCTGCGGCGCAATCGCTGGAACGCCGCGCTGTGGCTGACCGAGACCTGCCTGGAAGTATTCGGCATGATCTGCCTGTACTTCGTCGTCTACGAGCCGCTGCTGGCACGTCTTCTGGCGGACATTCCGGGGCTGGCGAATGTACCCGCGATCGACAGCGCCCCGGAGATCGTGGTCGTGATCGGCGCGCTCATCACGCTGATCGGTCGAGGAAGCAGGCTGGTCGGTCTGTGGCGCGAGCGCGGCAGCCCCCTCGATCCTGTATCGCTCACTCAAAACTAAATCGAAGCTCACGAGGAGGAAAATCATGAAAGCGATCGTCTATAACAGCTACGGTTCACCCGATGTGCTGCACCTCCAGGAGGTGGCAGAGCCTACTCTGGCGCACGACCACGTCCTGGTCAAAATCCATGCCACCTCGGTCAACGCTGCCGATTGGCTGTTCCTGCGCGGCGATGCCCTGCTGGTGCGGCTGATGGCGGGCGGTGTGCGTTCACCTAAAAATAAGACGCTTGGCGTCGATACTGCCGGAGTGGTCGAGGCGGTCGGCGCCAGTGTCACCCGGTTCAAGCCCGGTGATGCGGTCTACGGCGACCTCTCGACGAGTGGGGCGGGCGGGTTTGCCGAATATGTCGCCGTGCCGGAAAAGTTTCTGGCGTTGAAGCCGACGACTCTCAGCTTCGAGGCGGCGGCTGCCGTGCCGCTGGCGGGCAGCACCGCGCTCCAGGCAGTGCGCGACGCGGGCGCAGTGCAGCCAGGGCAGACCGTGCTGATCAACGGCGCGTCGGGCGGCGTGGGGTCATTCGCCGTGCAGATCGCCAAAGTGTTCGGCGCGCATGTGTCCGCCACATGCAGCACGGGCAAGATGGACATGGTGGCGGCGCTTGGCGCAGAGCGGGTGATCGATTACACCCGCACCGATATCACCGCACAGGGAGGGCGCTACGATCTCGTCGTCGATGCGGCGGCGCATCGTCCCTTCTCGGATTATGCGTCGGTCTTGAATCCGGGTGGCAGGTACGTCGTCGTCGGTGGCGCGCTCGGACGTATCTTCCGCGCGCTGCTGCTGGGCCCGGTCGCGTCGCTGCGCGGTGGCAAGACCTTTGGCGCGATGTCGCAGAAACCCAATCAGACCGATCTGATCGCTCTGAAGGCGCTGATCGAGGAAGGCAAAATCATCCCCGCCCTCGATCGCTGCTTTCCACTCGATCAGACCGCCGAAGCGATGCGCTATTTTGGCGCCGGACAGGTGCGGGGCAAGGTCGTGGTGCGTGTGATCGGCGGCGCATGACGCCCTGACTCCACGCCCTCCCTGCTCAACCACTGTATTTTTACCTCAAAGGACTCATTGCTATGACAGTCGATGTACGGATTCATCTGGCGGCACTGTGGATCGTGCTGATGCTGACCTATCTGTTGGGGGATGTGCTGCGCATCTTCAGCGGCGGCTTCAAGCCTGGCGAAATAGAGGGCACACAGATGACGCAGACCGCCTGGCTGGGGATCGCCATCTTCATGGTGATCCCGATCGTAATGGTCTACCTGTCGCTGACGACGCCTTATCCGTTCATTCGTTGGGCGAATATCGTCGCGGCGGTCGTCTTATTCGGGTTCAACCTGATCGGACTGCCGACCTATCCAGCGACGTTCGACAAATTCCTGATCGTCGTCGGGCTGGTCTGGAACGTGCTGACGGTCTGGGTCGCCTGGACGTGGGACTGATCGGCGCGCCCGGTGGAATAGGGACGATCGGCGGCATGTGCGCACGCCGATTGTCTGAGGGCTGGCTGAGAATCAAGTCAGGACATGGATGTGCTACGCGGTGGGTGGTGGCGGCACGTCGGTAATGCCAAAGGTATCGCGTATCTGCTGCAAACGGCGCTCGGTGGCGGCTGCTGCCGCCCGTAATTCATCCAGTTCTTTTTTGACAGCATCCTGCACTTGCTGAGGCAGATTACCGACGTTGGTCTGCACTCTTTCCTGTTCACGCCGGATAAAGTTGTCGATCGACTCCGGCGTGCGGATGATTTGTCCCCATTGTGCCGTCTCGTCGCGCATGACCGCCAATGTGCCCTCGGCATAGGCTTTTAAAGTGATGCGATAATCCTCGAACGTCATCGAATCGATTGGCGACTTTGCATCGGCTACTTCTAGATTATCGGCTGCGAGTTCGTAAATCTTGACCAGCCTGTCCCACTGATACAAATCTGCCAGCGTGCCGAACGCGCCGCCGAGCGCGGGCGCTACGACCGCCAGCACCAGCAGGAAGATCACCAAATCGAGGTTGCATCCGTCTGAGACGACTGTGTCCGAGGCAGACTCGGTAGCGGTGTCCACATCAGGGGGAACGGCTGTGACAACCAGCGATGGGTCATCGGTCGCGGCAGCACCGAGCAGCGCCAGCTCCGCACCCGTCGTACTGGGTACACAGTAAGCAGGCGAAAGCAGCACGATCAATCCTGCCAATGCCGCCGCCAGCCCGGTCAGAAAAGCGAAGATCGCGCGAATGACGTTGACCTGTGCGGCGGCGGTGCGGTTGCGGTTGACCTGATCGATATAATAAGCACGTTGATCGTCGAGCGCGAATTTGTCGAACAGTTTGTAAAGCAGTTCTGCGTGTTTGCGATCGACCAGCGTCGGTGTCTTCATAGATGGCTCCCCTGGTGTCAAACCGACAATAAGCACTGCACTAATGTTATATCAAGCCGCTCTCATCAGGATACACGCCGCGATTGATATTGGCGGCACGTTCAGACAGGCTCATGCGCCGTTTGACATCGTTGTTGTCTTCATAGGGCGCCATATTGAGCAAAAATCGAAAATACTCACGACGTAGTTGTTCCGCTTTACGCCGTGAGTCGAGCCAGCGTGGGAGCGGCGGTTCGCGTCCGCTGATGGTCGCCAGGAAGACAGCCGCCAGCGCGACCAGCGTTTCAAGGAATGCAAAGATAGCGAGCTGTTGACGGTCACCGCTGGACAAGGATAACGCTTGCAGCGATCCAAGCGCGGCAGCAACGGCAGCCAATCCCAAAAACAGAATTTGATACAGCCGATAATTGTTTTGATTTTTCTTGGCGTCATGATCGCGGACGCGCTGTAAACGCAGCAGATTATGCTTCATGAATTCGATGTCATCCTGGACACGCTGAAAGGCAGCAGCATAGGCAGCTTTTTCTTCAGCCGTCTTTGCATCCTTGATGAGTTCGTCATACACTGCTGTCATCTTGTTCAGGTCGATCAGGGGATCGTCGATCTGAGGCTTGAGCGGTCTGAACAACGGCATAGGAAGAAACTGCACCCACACAGGAAACGGTTTTGTCAGCCGTTTCCAATAATTACCAGCTGCCTGGGTGTTGACCGATGCCGGCGGCGTGGTGCCGGCGGGTGGCGTAGACTCTGTAGACGCAGTGGATTGTGGTGGCACATCTTTTTGCGGACTGGACGACATCGGCGTTTCCCCTTTTCGAGAGCGATGCAGATCACTTCACGTAATATAACTCCAATAATGAATCTGGCAAGAGGGGTGTTCTAACGAGTTTTTGCGCGCATGTCACACCACCGGGCGCGGACGATGCACGATCAGCGACGGCAGCGCGATCCCGGCGGCGAGCGTCGCCAGCACCAGCCCGGTGACGGCGAAATTGTGTACCGTCTCCATCAGCACCAGGGTATCGGCGGTCGGTGGGGTGTTGGTCAGCGCGATCACGCCGATCATGGCGCGAAAGGCGAATACGCCTGGGATCATCGGGATCGCCGCTGGGACGGAAAACACGCCAGCAGGGGTTTTGAGCCGTCGGGCTAACACCTCGCTCGCCACGCCGATCAGGATCGCGCCGAACAGCGTCGCCGCCGTGAGCGGTATGCCCGTCAGCAGCAGCCCCGCGCGCAGTGCATGACCCGCCGCGGCCGTCATAGCACAGTACGCCAGCAGACGCCGGGGCACATTGAACAGCACGGCAAATGCCAGCGCCGCCACACCCGACCAGAGCCCATCGATCGCCAGCATCGTCACCAGGTCACGCGCGGGCTGCACGATCGGTCCTAAGCCATCGACTCCGGTCACGCGCAGCGCCAGCAGCAGACCGAGCGCGATGCACAGCGACAGCACGATCCCGCTGATCCCACGCGCCGTCCCCGTGACGATGTGGCCGCGCAGGATGTCGCGCGCGGCATTGATCAGCGGGACACCGGGCACCAGCAGCAGGGCGGACGCCGCCAGCGCGGTTTCCGGGTGCGGCAGCAGTCCCACCCAGGCGGCGGCACCGGGGATCACGCCCGCGACAAAAGCGGTGACGATCACCCCCAGCAGCGGATTGAAATGCGCCCGCGCTAACGTCTGACGTACCCACATCGCCAGCGCCGCCGCCATGAACGTCACGGCGAAGGTCGTCCAGTCGCCGCCAAACAGACGGCTGAAGGCAGCGCATCCGAGTCCGATCATGACCACGACCAGCGCGCGCGGATAGCTGTGCCTGAGCGCATCCAGGCGTTCCAGCTCGGCGCGAACGGCGGCGCGATCCACTTCGCCCGCGATCACCCGCTTTGCCAGCGTGCTGAGGGCGGCGACGCGCGCCAGATCGACTCCGGTATGCACCACGCGGCGCACGCGGGTGCGAAATTCGCCACCGCTGGTGGTGGTGACGATCAGGCTTTCGGGCTGCACCACCACATCGAGCCAATCGGCGCCGAGCGAGGTGCCGATCTGGTGGACGGTGCGCTCGACGCGGGCGCTCTGCGCGCCGGACACCAGCAGCATTTGTCCCGCCCATAGCGCCAGATCGATCACGTCGCGCAGAGTATCGCGGTCTAGCGGCGGCTTGGTCGGCGCGATCGGATCGCGGGCACGGTCGAGCGGGGAACGAATCAGCATGGCACACTACTTTCCAATGCAATACAGGACACAGCCCGATTTTAACGCGATCGAATCAAGCAGGCGGGTGATATTCGTCCTCTCTTTTGCCCCCGATCGACCACACGATCCTACCCACTATGAACCTGTCACCTTTGACCAAAGTAATGATAGACAGGCTTATCGATTTGAGTCTTTGCGCGTTTCACGCGATGCGGCATAATCAAACCATCTTTAATAATGGCGATTATTTTCGTCATGGCACCCGAAAATTAGGGAGGAACCCCCTTTGCGCGTCTTAATGGAGGTGAAAAACCTCGTCACACGTTTTCATACGCAGGAAGGTATTGTCCATGCCGTCAACGATGTCTCGTATACACTGAACGAGCGCGAGACACTGGGCGTGGTGGGCGAGAGCGGCAGCGGCAAGAGCGTTCACGCCTTGTCGATCATGCGCCTGATCCCGATGCCGCCGGGCAGGATTGAAAATGGCGAGGTCTTGTTTCAAGGGCGCGACCTGTTGAAATTGAGCGCAGAAGAAATACGCTCGGTGCGCGGTGCCGAAATTGCGATGGTCTTCCAGGACCCGATGACCTCCCTCAATCCGGTTCTGACGGTCGGCACGCAGATCACCGAAGCGCTTAAGCTGCACATGGGCATGAACGATCAACAGGCGGATACGCGCGCCGCCGAGCTGTTGGAGCTGGTCGGTATCCCCGACGCACGCCGCCGCCTCAAAAGCTTTCCGCACCAGTTTTCAGGTGGGATGCGCCAGCGCGTGATGATCGCTATGGCGCTCTCCTGCAATCCCAAGCTGTTGATCGCCGACGAGCCGACCACCGCGCTCGATGTGACCATCCAGGCGCAGATCATCGAGCTGGTCAAGCGGCTGCGTGACCAGCTCGGTATGGCGATGATCTGGATATCGCATGACCTGGGCGTCGTCGCCGGCTTGTCCGACACCGTGCAGGTGATGTACGGCGGGCGCATCGTCGAGCGCGGTCCGGTCGTCAGTGTCTTCAAAGACACCCGCCACCCCTACACGCTCGGTCTGCTCAAGTCGCTGCCCCGGCACGATATGCGTCAGGGCGGGGAAAAGCTGACTCAGATCGAGGGTTCGCCGCCGGATATGCGCATCACGCCGAAGGGCTGTCCGTTTTTCGCGCGCTGCACCTACCGCATCCCCGGTAAGTGCGATGTCGAGATGCCGCCGCTGGTGTCCGGTGAAGGTGCCGATCCAGAACACGTCAAAGCCTGTTGGGTCGATGTGCGCACGGGCGCGCCCGATCTCGCGCAAGAAGGAGCTATGGCACGATGACCATGACCATGACATCCGCCGCCAGAGAAAAAAGTATCAAGATGGGCGAGCCGCTGTTGCAGGTGCGCAACCTCAAAAAATATTTTCCGATCACCTCCGGGCTGATCATTCAGCGTCAGGTCGGCGCCGTCAAAGCCGTCGATGATGTCAGCTTCGATGTATTCAAAGGCGAGACGTTGGGCGTCGTCGGGGAGTCCGGGTGCGGTAAAAGCACGACCGGACGCACTGTCCTGCAGTTGTACCGCCCGACATCAGGATCGGTCGTCTTTGAGGGCGAAGAACTGACCACCATGTCCGACTCCGATCTGCGTTCACGCCGCCAGCGGATGCAGATGATCTTTCAGGACCCGTATGCCTCGCTCAACCCGCGTATGTCGGTCGGCAACATCGTCAGCGAGCCGATCCGCATCCACAAGACCATTGAGAATAAAGCCGAGCAGCAGGAATTCGTCGAGGCACTGCTGCAAAAAGTCGGCTTGAATCCCTATTTCGTCAACCGCTATCCGCACGAGTTTTCCGGTGGGCAGCGTCAGCGTATCGGCATCGCCCGCGCGCTGGCGCTCAATCCGACCTTCATCGTCGCAGACGAGCCGATTTCGGCGCTGGACGTATCGATTCAGGCGCAGGTGGTCAATCTGCTGGAAGAATTGCAGGACGAGCTCGGCTTGACCTACCTGTTCATCGCCCACGATCTGAGCATGGTGCGCCACATCTGCGACCGCGTGGCGGTGATGTACCTGGGCAAGATCGTCGAGATCGGGCCTGTCGATGAGGTCTACGACAACCCGCTGCATCCCTACACGCAGGCGCTGTTGAGCGCGGTGCCGCTGCCCGACCCGCTCAAAGAGCGCGACCGTCAGCGCGTCATCCTCACAGGCGACGTACCGAGTCCGGCGCGCCCGCCCGTCGGCTGCAATTTCAACACTCGCTGCCCGGTGGCGATCCAGGGCGTCTGCTATCAGGAACCCGACCCGCCGCTGATCGAGCTGTCGCCCGGTCACTGGGCGGCGTGCCATCGGGTGGTGTAGAGACTGCCGCTAACGTGCTGCACCGCGCGCCGCGCCGATGCTATGATGGGAGGGCGGCGCGCTTTGTTGGACACCGGATAGGATGATGGAGCGGTGACGAGCATGAAATCGCGTGGGCTGGGGGTAGCCGATCTGCTGATACCCAAACGACAAGCCATTCTGGAACTGGGACACAGGCATGGTGCCACGCACATTCGCGTATTCGGTTCAGTGGCGCGTGGAGAAGCACGCGCCGACAGCGATGTCGATTTGATCGTCGAGTGGGACTATGATCGCATTTCGCCCTGGGGCGGGGCAGGTTTATTTTTGGAGCTGGAATCGCTGATCGGTCACTCGATAGATATTACTACCGTAGAACAACTGCCTGCGCGCATTCGAGATCGTGTGCTACGCGAAAGCGTCGATCTGTGAAAGACGAAAAAGTCTATCTGGATCACATACTGCAATCTATCGCGTCCATACAACTTTATGTCGCTGAGGGACGCGCATCGCTTGACGTGCCTCAAACACAAGATGCCGTGATCCGACGGTTGCAAATCATGATCGAGTCCGCGCTGCGTCTGCCGCCCGAACGACTGAGCGCATTTCCTGATATTGAGTAGCAGCACATGCGAAATCTGCGTAATCGTCTCATCCATGAATATCTTGAGGTCAATCTCGATATCGTGTGGCGGATCATCGAGCAGGATTTACCGAGCCTGCGCCAGGCTGCGGAGAAGATGCTGAAAGACGCGGACGGTTAGCCCTTACTCGACCGTGATCACCCAGGTGGTGCGATCGCGCGCGTCGGTGAAGGTGAGGCGCGTCCCATCGGCGCTCACGCCCCAATCGCCGTTCGCCACTGTGAACGGCGTCACGGTCGGATCGGTGAGGGCACGATCCTCGCCTGTCGTCAGGTCGGTCACACGCAGCGTGTGACTGCCAGCGGCGTCGTCGAACGGCAGATAGTAGACGGTTTCGGCATCGCGCCATCGCCACGCCCCAAACCAGGGCAGGCGGACAGCTATCGTGCCCGGCGTCGTCTCGATCGTGTACATCCCCGACGCCGCCGGATCGGGCTGGTTCATCAGATAAAACAGCAGCCGCCCCCCTCCCGGCGCGATACTGATCCCTCGAATGCGAAAATAGCCGTTCGGATCGCCTAAGACGAAGGTCTCACCGCTGATCACGTCTACCACACTCAGGCGCGTGACCAGACCGTCGCGCCCTGTCACCAGCAGCCGGCGATCGTCGATCCAGCTCGCGCCGCCGTCGGTCGTCAGCGCGACGGCGCGCGCGTTCACCCAGCGTCCGTTGGCGGCGTCACTTTCTGCCACCCACACCGTCACATCCGACTCGGCGTCGAGCGAGGTATTGGGCGCGCTGCTCGTCCACATCGCCAGCGCGTTATCGCGGCTCAACGATGGAAAAGCGCCGCCGGTCTGGATCAGCGTCTCGGTGCCGTTCGTGTCGATCAGTCCAAACTGTCCTTCCCAACGACGCACGACGCGCATTGTCCCATCGGCAGATAAATAGGGCGGCGGCGCCTCATCCAACAGCGTGAAGTCGCCGGTGCCGACCTGCCATGCGAAGATCGCCGCGCGCTGTCCCGGTGATCCGTCGATGGTGTAGACCAGCCCTGGATCGCGCGCATCCCACCATGCCCCGGCACAACAGCCGCCGAATGCCAGGCGCGCCAGGGTGGCGGTCGTCGGCATAGGCAGTGGTGCGCGGGCGAGCGGCGGGTTGGCGGGGGGCGAACCGCCCCGATAGTCGGGATAGGGCGCGGCGTACAGATTGAGCGGCTGCCCCCAGAACCGTACATCGGGCTGATCGTCGATGCTCATCCACTGGCGGGCGTTGTCGAGGTCTTGTTGGAACTGCGGATAGCCGAAGGAGCCGATCGCGGTCAGCGCGTGCCAGTTCACCGGAATCAGGGCGGCGGGGTTGTAGGTGGTCTGATAGTCGAGTGAGCGCATCTCGAAATGCAGATGGGGGCGCGAGTCGCAGGTTTCGTCGGGGTCGCCGGACAAGCCGACTGGATCGCCCGCCGCCACGCGATCACCGGGCGCCAGCGTCGGCGGTTGCAGCAGATGACCGTAGAGCGCGACGTAACCCGCGTCCAGACGCAGGATCAGGTTGTGTGGCGCGCTGCCAAAGCCCATGTCATCGGTGAACATGACTGTGCCGTCCCCGACCGCCACCAGCGGCGAACCGCAGGGCATCGAGAAGTCCATGCCGAAATGCAGGCGCTGTCCGGCGCGATACCATTCATCTCCGCGTAAAAAGGCGCCGATAGTGTTGCCATAGGGCTGACCGAGCAGCCAGGTCGCCGCGCCGGGCGCGTCCGCCATTGGCAGACGCAGCCCGGAGTCCTGTGCGACAGCGGGTGTTGCTATGCCCAGGCTGATCGCCAGCAGACATGATGCAAGCAGTGACGTGACGACGCGCATGTGTACCCTCAGAATAATGTGGTTTCTTTGGAGACTGTGAAGATGGGCGAGAAAATTGTTGACTACGAATACATCGTTATGCGTCCCTGCTCCTACCACGCATAGGCTTCGGGCGCGGTATGCTTCTTGCCGGCGCCACCGGGGCCCGGAAAGATGACCTCCAGACGCGCCATGTGGTCATCGGTCAGCTTGACCGCTAAGGCGCGCAGGTTGCTCTCCAACTGTTCCATCGTGCGCGGTCCGACGATCGGTGCCACCACGCCAGGGCGATGCAGCAGCCATGCCAGCGCGACATCGGCTGGGGGCTGGTCGATCTCTGCGCAGAATGCCTCCCATTGCTCGATCTGGGGTCGGAATTTCTCCAGCTTCGTCTGCATATCGGGGTTGGCGCGGCGTCCGGCAGTGGCTTTCTCGTTCAGCACGCCGCCCAGCAAGCCGCCGTCGAGCGGACTCCAGGGGAGGATGCCGAGACCGTAATGCAGACAGGCGGGAACGACTTCCAGCTCGATGGTGCGGCGCGCCAGGTTGTACAGGCTTTGCTCGCTGACCAAGCCCATGAAATGGCGCGATTTGGCGATCTCGTTCGCCTGGGCGATGTGCCAGCCCGCAAAATTGCTGCTGCCGACGTACAACACTTTACCCTGTGCCACCAGCGTTTCCATCGCCTGCCAGATTTCTTCCCAGGGGGAGAGGCGGTCGATGTGGTGCATCTGATAGAGATCAATATGATCGGTTTGCAGCCGTCGCAGGCTTTCGTCGCAGGCGCGGCGGATGTGCAGCGCCGACAACTTGCTGTTGTTCGCCCAGTCGCCCATCTCACCATAGACTTTGGTCGCCAGCACGACTTTTTCACGTCGTCCGCCACCCTGCGCCAGCCAGCGTCCGATGATATGCTCGGTCACGCCTTCGCCGCGCTTCTTACCATAGACGTTGGCGGTGTCGAAAAAGTTGATGCCCGCGTCGAGCGCGTGATCCATGATTGCGTAAGAGTCGGTTTCGGTCGTTTCGGGACCAAAATTCATCGTGCCCAGGCACAGGCGGCTCACCTTCAAGCCGGTGCGACCCAGCTGTGTGTAATCCATGTGGTTTTGGCTTCCTCTCTACGATTTTCTGAGGGTGATTATATCATTGGGTGCGTGCATCTAGATCACCTCGAATCGCAGCCCGTACAGCAGCATCGCCTCGCCCACCAGCGGCAGCGTCACCGCCAGCAGCACCACGCCGTCACGCCCGACCGATTCACGGGCACGATCGAGCGCGGTCGCCAGATTGGGCGCGTACTCGACCTGTTCGTGAACCGCCCGCGCGGCTGTGAGCGCCGCATCGGGCGCCGGAAAGCGCACATTCGGGTTGATGTCGGTACTGGTGAGGATGATGCGATCGACCTTGGGCGCCAGCGTCGCATACACACCTGCGTAATCCCGATCGATCGGCGTCCCGATCACCGCTGCCACCGGACGACTCCCGTCCAGCAGGTGCGCCAGGCTCGCCAGCATCATACGGGCGGCGCGTGGCGTGGTGGCGGCGTCGATCCATACCTCCGGCGACTCGCCCAGGCGCTGCATCCGTCCGGGCCAGGTGACATCGCCCAATCCGGCGCGGATCGCCGCGCTATACGCTGGCGCCTGATGCGCTATCCCCGGCAGCCGCCCGTGCATACTGCCGACGCCCTGCACCGCCAGCGTCGCGTTTTCCAGCTCGACCATCCCGTGCATCGACATGGGAATCTCGCCGTAGCGTCCCAGAGACATCACGATCCCATTAGCGTGGCGCCCGACGTACTGCCCCAGATCGTTGGGGGCGATCCAGGCGAATTCGGCGTCGTGCGCGTCTGCTTCTGCCTGGAATACGTCCAGCACGCTCGACGCCTGGGGCACGCTGTAGGCATAGCTGCGCGGCTTGATGATCCCGGCTTTGTGCCAGGCGATTCGCTCCAGCGTGTCACCCAACTGTGCGACGTGTTCCAGCAGGATCGGCGTGAACAGCGACAGTTTGTTGGGCACGACCGCCATGTCGTCGAAGCGCCCGCCGCGTCCGACCTCCAGCACGGCGGCGCTGACGCCCTGTTCGTCGAACCACATCAGCGCGATCGCCAGGAAAATCCCCTGTGGGCTGAAATACTGTGCCCCGGTGAATTCGGCTTCGATGCGATCGATCTCTGGCGCCAGCCGATCGAGGATACGCAAAAAGTCGGACTCGGAGATCATGCGTCCGTTGACGCGGATGCGTTCGCGGTATTCGACCAGATGCGGACTGGTGACCATGCCAACGGTGTGTCCGAGATGCTGGAGCAGCTTGGCAGCGATGGCGACGGTGGAGCCTTTGCCCTTGCTGCCTGTGACAACCGCATACTCGCAGATGCGGGTGTGCGTCGTCAGTCCGCATCCTGCCAGCAGGCGTCGCGTCGGGGTCACATCGCGCGCGAATTCATCGGCACCGCGCGGCAGATCGCGCACGCGGCGGATGGAGCGAAAAATATAGGTGATCGCGTCACCTTCATCGTGAAAGCGCATCATTGAAAGGTCTCATTTTTAGCGTGCGTCACTCAAGATCGTCAAGAGGTCGCAGGGACGGCGCCCGCGCCATCCACTGCGAATCCGACTATGATCCATTCTAATTCAGCAAGCAGGACAGGGATAGGATCATGCGCGCTGCGTCGGGATTAGGTTGGGCAATCAGGACAGGGATAGCGCTGGTGATCATCGGCGTGGCATGGATAGGGGACACGGTGCGTGCGGACGAGGGGTGCCCCGGAGCGCCGCGTTCGCTGGTGGCTGTGGGCGCGGCGGCGGTGGTGGCGCCGGGGATCGACCGCCTCAATCTGCGCATCCTGCCAGCGCGCGATACCGGAATCATCGCGCCATTGTATGCGGGCAATACCCTGACCATCCTCAGCCAGGGAAGCTGCAATGGTGGGCTGACCTGGTGGCAGGTGGAGACAGCCAGTGGGCGGCGTGGATGGGTTGCCGAAGGGACGTGGACGGCGTATTATCTGCTGCCTGAGACACTTCCCGCCGATGCCGCCGCTATCGACCCGCTCACGCCGCTGGCGTGGACGCTGCGCGGATGGCTGACTGGGGCATAGCCGACGGACGTAAAATTATGCGTCCCTACAAAGGACTAACCGATGTTTTCTACACTCACCCCCCTACCCCCGCTCGACGGCTTTCGCCATGCCGCCCCGATCCAGATTCGATGGGGTGATCTCGACGCACTGGGTCACGTCAACAATGCCAACTACCTGACCTATCTCGAACAGGCACGCATCAGCTATTTCACCAGTCTGGCGCTGTGGGACGGGTCGGCGGGGACGGTCGGACCGATCATGGCGCGCTGCGAGATCGATTATCGGATGCCGCTGCGCGCCGACGATACTGTGATCGTGTATACACGCTGCGTGCGCCTGGGCACGCGCAGTTTCGACACCGAGCAGGTGATCGCGCGGGCGACCGTGCGTCCAGCGGGCAAGACCGAGATCGAGGTCGCGGCACAGTCGAAGATTGTGCTGGTGGTCTACGACTACACTGCGCTGCGTTCGACGCCGATGCCGGAAATGTGGCGAGAGCAGCTGCGCGCGTTCGAGGTGGTTCCGCCGACGGAATGATTCGTTCGGCGGAATGACATAAAAAGCGCAGGGGTTTGGCACGCTAAACACTGCGCCCGCTCCACGAGATTACGTCCCTGAGTAAATTGCGCATCCCGCAAAGGTGGTCGAAAATCCGTACCAGCGCTGCACAAGCTGAAGCGGTCGGCGCGGCTGCTGCACCTCTGCACCCCGCAACAGGATACCATCTTTGATGGTCAAGCCGTCGTTGAGCGTCAGCGTGTCGCCACGCCAGGCGCCAGCGGTCGCCTCGGTGAACAGCGCCGACGGTGTTGCGGTATCCGAGTCGATGTAGACCAGCACGCGCGCGCCGTCGAAGGTGTCGAAGACCAGGTTGTCGCGTGCGTGCAGGCTTGTCACCGGATAGAAACGTGCCCCTGCGTCCGACCACACGCCCAACCCCATCTCGAAACGGGGCAGACGCACATCTGCCTGGGTGATCGTCGCCACGATCGGGGGGAGCCACACAGGTTCCGCCGCCACGCGCTGCGCCTCGGCAAAGTTGTCAAGCGGCGCGCGTACAGCGTCAATCGGCACCGGGACAAAACGCGCCTTGGGGTACGTCCGCGCGACTGTCCCCGCCTGGCTGTGGATCAACGATCCGACGCGCACCAGCGTCTTGCCTAGCATATCGCCGTACATACAGTCCCCGGTCAGGTGATTCCAGTACGAGCCCGTTTGGATATCGCGCAGCACGGTCATGCCGTCATGATAGCCCGCGCCGTAAAAATCGAGTGTCTGCCCATCCACGACTGGGGAAAATGCCATGCCCGCGTTGCAGACCGCGCAAAACGACCCCATCCAGGGGGCATCGTCGAGCGTCCCCTGCATGACGTTGTACAGCGAAAAGCCGCGCGTCGGAAAGGCGACGACTGCGAATCCTTGTTTGGTCATCAGCACGGGAGTGTTGCGCTCGATCTGGTCGGAGTCGATCGCGGTGGTCAGCGGGATCATCTCTGTAATGAGCGCACGCTGCGCTATGCCGTGCAGGTCGAGCGTGACGAGCCGATCGGGGTGGAATGGCGTGTGCATAAGTACAAGACCTCTTCTTTTCAATTCCATCACGATCGAGTAGGCAGAGTTTACCCGATCATGATGGAATTGAACGCCGCTGTTCGTGCATACCGTTATTGACACGCCGTCGTTCCTGATGGATACTAGCGATGATTGCTCATATGTTGAGGGTATCAATGTGCTCACCGTGCAACTACAGACCGTCTGTCAGGATGATGAACCCGATGCGGCGGCACTGCATACGCTGGGCGCGGTTCTGATCGATACCGCCACCGCCAATCGCCTGTCGGAAGTCTTCAAGGCATTGAGCGACCCGACCCGGCTGCGCATCATTTCGCTGCTGCTGGAGCATGAAGTGTGTGTCCATACGCTGGAATTAACGCTGGGCATGACACAATCCGCCATTTCGCATCAACTGCGCCTGCTGCGCCAATTGCATCTGGTGCGCTATCGCAAAGCCGGGCGCCATGTGTTCTACACGCTGGACGACGACCATGTGCGCGACCTGTTCGCACAGGGGCTGCTGCATGTCGCGCACGGGTGATCAACGACTGAATGCGCACAGGATGCCAGTATCGTGATCGACCGCAGTGATCGACCCAGTTCGAGACGAAAGCATACTGAGATGACCTCTAAAATCTACATCGTTAAAGGCATGGACTGCGTCGGATGTGCCCGCGAGGTCGAGACCGGCGTCGCGCGGCTCGACGGTGTGCAGACTGTACAGGTCGATTTTGCCACCAGCAAAATGCGTCTCGACGGCACGGTCGCTTTTGAGACGCTGCAAGCGCGCGTCGCGGCGCTCGGCAAGTCGCTGCACGAGATGAACGAATCGATGGTTGCGCCCGCCGCGACGCGGCGCGGCGCGATCGGCTTTTGGGATTACCTGGTGGCGCGCAGCGAAACCCGCCTGGCGTTGATCGGCGGGGCGATCGTGCTGTTGACGCTGATCGTGTCGGCGCTGGTGGCGCTGCCGGACAATTTTGTCAATATCGCTTACAGCGTCGGCATGGCGATCACGCTGGTGCCGATCGCGCACCGCGGCATCAACACGCTGCGTATCAACCGCGAGTTCAATATCAATCTGCTGATGAGTATCGCCGCCATCGGCGCGATCGCCATTGGCGAGTATCTTGAAGGCGCGACCGTCATCTTTCTGTTCGCCGTCGGGGAGGCGCTTGAAGGCTACACCGCCGACCGCGCCCGTGACAGCATACGCGGACTGATGGCACTCAAGCCGCTGCAGGCGGTGCGGCTGCGCGATGGCGTCGAACAGACTGTACAGGTCGATGTACTGGAAATTGGCGATACGCTGATCGTGAAGCCAGGCGAACAGTTTCCGATGGATGGGGCGATCATCGAGGGCATGAGCAGCGTCGATCAGGCGCCGATCACCGGGGAGAGTGTGCCTGTCGCTAAACAGCCGACCGACACCGTGTTTGCCGGGTCGATCAACGGCGAAGGCGCGCTGATCGTGCGTGTGACTCACATCGCCGCCGACAACACGCTCAACCGCATTATCGCGCTGGTGGAAGAGGCGCAGAGCGTGCGCGCGCCGAGCCAGCGCCTGATCGACCGTTTGGCGGCGGTCTACACCCCCGCCATCGTGGTGATCGCGGCGGCGGTGGCGCTGCTGCCGCCGCTGCTATGGAATCAGCCGTTTTACGATACCGCCGACGCGCACGGCTGGCTCTACCGCGCACTGTCGATGCTGGTGATCGCCTGTCCCTGCGCGCTGGTGATCAGCGCGCCCGTGACCGTGATCAGCGCCATCACTGCGGCGGCGCGACGCGGTATCCTGATCAAGGGAGGCGCCTTTCTGGAGGCGCTCGCGGGGGTACGCGCCCTCGCCTTCGACAAGACCGGGACGCTGACCGAAGGCAAGCCCGCCGTGACCGGGTGGCGCTCGCTGGACTGCGAGTCAGGAGAGACATGCGCGGACTGCGACGACGTACTGACGCTCGCTGCCGCCGTCGAACGGCGCACCGCCCACCCGCTGGCGCGCGCGGTCATCGATGCCGCCGCCCACCTGTCGTCGGCTGTCGTGTACGCGCCCGCCGAGTCGGTCGAGTTGCTGGCGGGACGCGGGGTGCGCGGTCAGGTCAATGGCAGCACGATCACGGTCGGCAGCCATCGTCTGTTCGACGAGTCGTTCCCGCATTCTTCGGACGTGTGCGCGCTGATCGATGCTGTCCAGGCGGCTGGACACACGACGATGCTGGTCGCGGAAGGCGTGCGCGTGCGGGGCTATGTCGCGCTGGCGGACACCGTGCGCGCGGACAGCCGCGCAGTCGTCGCTGATTTGCACGCGCTCGGACTGACGACAGTGATGCTGACGGGCGACAACCGCGTGGTCGCGCAGAGCGTCGGCGCCCAGGTCGGCGTCAGTGATGTGCGCGCGGAACTGCTGCCTCAGGGCAAGGTCGAGGCGGTGCGGGACTTGTTGGCGCGTTACGGCAGCGTGGCGATGATCGGGGATGGGGTGAACGATACGCCGTCACTGGCAGCCGCGACGGTCGGTATTGCGATGGGCGGCGCGGGCAGCCCACAGGCGCTGGAAACCGCCGACATCGCGCTGATGCGCGACGATCTGACTCAGCTTCCGTTCGCGGTGCGGCTGGCGCGTTTTGCCCGCCGGATCATGCTGACCAATGTCGTCCTCAGCTTTGGGATGAAGGCGATCTTTCTGGTGCTGGCGCTGTCAGGTGTGACTTCGCTATGGATGGCGATCCTGGCGGACGTGGGCATGTCGCTGGTGGTCACGCTGAATGGGATGCGCCCGCTGGCGTTCGAGCGTCGGACAACGCCGGCGTAGGGAAGTAGGTCGGTTGTGGAGCGACGCCGACTCAGGCGTCCCTCCACAACCGACACGCGCTTATTCTCCGGTTGGACTCGGCAGCGCCATCGCCTCGCCATCGCGGATCAGCGTCGGATCAGGCGTGTGCAGACCGTACTGATCGAAGAATGTGCGAATCTCGTCGGCGTACAATTCTTCTTTATCGACCAACAGCGCCACCAGCGCGCGCACCATAGGGCTATTGTCACGCAGCGCCTGCCGCGTCTCGCGCAAGACCTGATTGAAGGTCTCCTCCATCGCGCGGCGCATTTCCTGTGGCATGGTCTCGATCATGCCGAAAGCGGTCGAACGCACCCCCATCGCCCCGCCCAGCGGACCGAGCATCCCGGCGAGCGCCATCATGTGCAGCCAGCGGCGGATGTTGGCAAAGTCGCCGCCGACGCCGAGCGTCTGATTCTCGTAGCCGCAAAATTTGATCTCCGCCGCCCGCCCCGCCACCGAGACTCGCAGTTCATTCATATAGTGCATCTTGGTGTTGAGACCCTGGTAGCTCTCACGCGCGGGATAGTCGAGGACGTGTCCAAAGGTCATCCCCTGGCGAATAATGGTGATGCGCGAGATGCGGTTGCCGGGCATGAACAGGCGCACCGCGACCGCGTGTCCGGCTTCGTGAAAGGCGAGCCGCTCTTTGGTTTCACGCGACAGATTCTTGATCGGTGTGCGCACACCCAATTCGTGTTCCGGCTTGGCGAGTTGAAAATCACGGTAGGTCGTCGCGCGGCGCCCGGCAAACAGGGCGTAACGCAGCGCTTCGTTGAGCAGATACTTGATGTCCGCCGGGGTGTAACCGGGTGTTTCCGACGCCAGGATCATCGGATCCATGCTGTCGTCATGGGACACGCGGCTGAGATAGTAGGCAAAGATGTCGCGGCGTCCTTGCAGGTCGGGCGCGTCGATGCGCAGTTTCTTGTCGAAGCGCCCTGGACGCAGCAGCGCCGGGTCGAGCGCCTCCAGGCGGTTGGTGGCGCCGATGGTCAGTACGCGCTTTTGCGGCGGCGGCGGCTGACGGCGCAGCACCTTCTTGTACCACCAGCCGCGCACACGGGCGCGCCAGCCGTGTTCCAGGCTGAAGCCGCTCATCTCGATCAGCATGGTACTCAGCAGTCCCATGTCCCCGCCGCCGCCGCCCATCATACCACCCATGCCACCGCCCATCGTGCCGCCTCCGACACGGCTCACCCCGGCGCGCGACCCGATGGCGTCGATCTCGTCCAGGAAGATGACCGCCGCGCCGTATTCTTTCGCCTTCTTGCGCGCTTTGCGGTACATGCCCGCCACCTTGAGCGTGCTGGTGCCGACGAATGTCCCTTGCAGAGACGAAGCGTCGATGTAGTAGAAGGGTACGCCCGCCTCGGTGCTGATCGCCTGTGCCAGCCAGGTCTTGCCCGTGCCCGGCGGACCTTCCAGCAGCAGCATCACCCTGTGGCGGCGCGAACAGCAGATCGACCCGGAACAGCTTCAGATCGTCGTTTTTGCGAATCTCGATGATGTCGATACTGGTATTCGCCGCTTCGATCCGGTCGGCGGCGGCGGCAAAGGCGGGATCGGTGCTGCCGGATTTGTCCGCCATCACCAGGTCGAGCGCCTGGACGGTCAGATCGGCTCCCGTGCTGTCGGTTTCTGGTTGTCCGGTCAGCACGCGCAGACCGGGCAGGCTGCCACATCCGGCGATAGCACAGGCGCACACGATCATAGCGATCGCGCGTGGAAACGAGGTGAAACGGAGGACGTGATGCAGCGAATCGACCATGAGTGAAGCCCTCTAAACAAATCATCTCTCTATTTACAATACCTTCGCCAAAATTCTTTAAGTCTAGGGATAAGATTGAGCGAAGCCCTGATTGATAGGTTTTGACCGTTTAGAAACTAAATCATGAGTGTGCGCTCCGCCTGTTGATTTAGTTTCTGTCTCGTTTTGCTAGACAGATGTGTTTGAGTGAATGATGTTGCATTCGCTCACTGTAAAACTGGCGAAGGTATTGATTTAACATCATTTACACTGTTCTTCATGTGGTTAGTTCAAAATATTGTGCAGATTTTAACGTGCTTCTGATTGGGCAATTGTGCTAATTCTGTGTGCCGCATCGACGAATACCCGGGGCTCCGTCGCTGCCCCAGTTTTTGAGTAGACATGAACGTTCAATTTTATTTTACAATCAAGGCGTTGTCCGATTTCTGTCCAATTCAGTGAGGTGAAAGCTGTGAAGTCGTTACTGAGACTGACGCTGTTGATGATTGCTCTTTTCAGCCTGACACTCGGAGTCGCGGTCGGCGCGCAAAGCGAAGCGCTGCCCCGTTTCGAGGCGGGCGCCTGCCCATTCACGCCCCTGGAGGGCGCGAATGTCGAGTGTGGGGTGCTGATCGTACCTGAAGACCGCGCCAATCCCGATCCGGCGGATACGGTCGCGCTGGCGGTCGCCGTCTATCGCGCCGACGCACCGACGGGCGATCCGGTCTTTTTCCTGCAAGGCGGTCCCGGTGGCGGCATCGTCGCGGTGATCAACGTCTACTATGGCACGGCGATCGCGCCGATCACCGCCGACCGCGATTTTGTCGTCTTCGATCAGCGCGGGACGGGTCTCAGCACCCCCGCGCTCAACTGCCCGGAGGTGACGGCACTCTTCACAGACAATCTGCGTCAGGATTACACGCCTGATCAGGTCAACCCACTCTACGTGGAGGCGTTCACAGTGTGCGGTGAGACATTGCGCGATGCGGGCATCGATCTGACGACGTACACCAGCGCGACCAGCGCGGCGGACATCATCGATCTGGCGGATTCGTTCGGGTACGGGTCGATCGCGCTGTACGGCGGGTCGTATGGCACGCGGCTGGCGCAGACGGTGATGCGCGACTTTCCTGATCGCATCAGCAGCGCGGTTCTCGACGGCGTACTCGGTATTGCCGACAATCAGATCGGCATCATCGCCTCAAAGAGCGACTGGGCGCTCAATAACCTGTTCGAGGCGTGTGCGGCGGAAGCGGCATGTGACGCGGCTTATCCTGAGCTGGAGACCATTTTTTACGAGACGGTAGCCCGCCTGGATGCTGCTCCCGCCCCGGTCACGGTGACCATTCCGACCACAGGTGAGGTGATCGAGACCACAGCCGATGGAGTCGATTTGATCGGCGGCGTCTTTCTGGGCTTGCAGCAAACGCCGCTGATCGCCAGCGTGCCCAGCACTATCCAGGCGGTGGCGAACGGTGATACGTCCGCGCTGGCAACGTTCCTGAGTCTACCCGTCCTTCTGGGTGACGCGATCAATATCGGCGCGTTTGCCTCGGTCATCTGCGCGGAAGAAATCCCCGCGACCACCCCGGCGGCGCTCGACGCCGAAGCAGCCGCGTTCCCGCGCTTCACCACGTTCACCAACAGCGTGTACTACGGCGGCGGTCAGGCGATCGTCGATCTGTGCGCGGCGTGGGGCGCGGCACCGTTCGACCCGATCGAGGGCGAGGTACTCACCAGCGACATTCCCACGCTGCTGCTTTCCGGTCAGTTCGATCCGGCGACTCCACCCTATTTCGCGGATGCAGTCGCGGCGGGACTGTCTACATCCTACAACTACGTCATTCCTGGCGCGGGGCACGTCTCCAGCCTGGACAACTCGTGCGCCAACAGCATCGTCCGTGACTTCCTGGCTGACCCGACGACCGAGCCGGACTCGTCGTGCCTGGCGGCGGGAGCGTTCGCATTCAACACGCCGACGACCGAGATCGCGCTCGTCCCGGTGACCAACGACACCTTCGGCTACACCAGCGTGATCCCACAAGGCTGGACGGAAGTCAGCCCCGGCACCTATGCCGTCAGCATGACTGGCTCGGTCGCGCTGATCCAGCAGGTGATCCCGGCGCCAATCGGCGATTTGAAGACGCTGTTGACAGGTCAGTTAGGCATCGATCCGTTCCCGGAGGTGATCGAGACGATCACGACGGCGAACGAGAGCGGCTTGACCTGGGAGCGCTATGAACTGAGCATTCAGGGACAGGCGGGCGATCTGGCGCTGGCGGAGGTGGGGGGCACCAGCTATATGATCCTGTTGATCAGCACGCCCGCCGAGCGAACGCTGTATTTCGATGGGCTGTTCCTGCCCGTGCTGGAGGCATTCATGCCGGGGTAGGCGATAGGGCGTGTATGGGGCGCACGCGCGTGCGCCCCGTCTCGCGTTAACCTTATTCCGCTGTGGGCGGCGCAGGCTTGGGCATGATCTCGCTCACAGGCGCGCTGAATCCGGGCAGCAGATCGCCGCCGTCGAGCGTCCCGGTCGCGTCCAGCACGATCGGCATCTTGCCCGGCTGATAGACCTCGACCACGCGA
>Ga0105048_10000123_pt1 | contig 98253 bp, 88 predicted proteins | sample MAT05_FD_78382 | JGI IMG/M metagenome (GOLD analysis project Ga0105048, IMG submission 78382) | Freshwater microbial communities from Lake Fryxell liftoff mats and glacier meltwater in Antarctica - MAT-05 | ecosystem: Environmental > Aquatic > Freshwater > Ice > Liftoff microbial mat | place...
CTTGTCGCCCGGTCGGGGGCGGAGTATCTGCAGCGCACCCTCGCGGCGGTCGACAGGCAGGCCCGCAGACCCGACTTCCTGATCGCGGTCGACGCCGGGTCGAGCGACAACTCAGTCTCGATGCTCGCCGCCGCCGGTCCCGCCCAGCTTGTGGCGGCGCCCGCGAAAGCCTCGTTCGGCGAATCCGTCGCGCACGCCCTGCACGTGGCGGCCCCCGCGGTCTCCGACAACGAATGGCTCTGGCTGCTCGCCCACGACAACGCGCCAGAAGCGGATGCGCTCGCCCGGCTGCTCGGCGCAGTCGAGATCGCCCCGTCCGTCTCCGTTGCCGGCCCGAAGCTGATGGGCTGGAAGAGGCGCGACGTCATCGCCGAGTTCGGGGAGTCGATGACTCCCGTCGGCACCTCGGTGCGGCTCGTCGAGGACGAGCTTGACCAGGCCCAACACGACATCCGCGGCGACGTGCTCGGCGTCGCGGCATCGGGGATGCTGGTCCGCCGATCCGTCTGGACCGCGCTGGGCGGGTTCGACCCGGCGCTGCCGTCGACGGATGCTGCGCTTGACTTCTGTGTTCGCGCCCGCCTCGCCGGCCATCGCGTCATCGTCGTGCCGGGAGCCCGGGTGGCGAGCGCCGGCGGACCGCACCACTTCGGGCGCCGGTCCCTCAGCGACCGGAGCCGGATGCAGATCGCCCGATCCGCCCAGCTGCACCGTCGCCTGGTTTACGCGCCCCCCGCCGCGGTGCCGGTGCACTGGCTCTCGCTCATCCCGCTCGCCCTCATCCGGTCGATTGTTCACCTGCTGGCCAAGAGGCCGGGGGCCGTCGGTGCCGAGCTCGTGACGGCCTTCCGTGCCGCCTTCGACGTTCTCCCCGTCATCCGGGCCCGCCGCAACCTCCGCCGCACCAGACGCGTGGGCTGGAAGGCGATCGCTCCGCTTCGGCTGTCCTGGCGTCGCGCGAGGGAGCAGCGAGCCCACCGGCAGGACGACGACGGGATAGGCCCCGCCGGGCCCGCCGTGTACCGCGAGGAGCCCATCGGGTTTGTCACCGGTGGTGGCCTGTGGGCCGTTCTCGGCACCGGTCTCGTCGGCCTTGTCGCGTTCGGCGGGTTCGTGGGAGCGACCTCGGTCTCCGGTGGCGGTCTGCTCCCGCTCGGTACGGTCGGCAACCTGTGGGCGCAGGTGGGGTATGGCTGGCGGGAGATCGGCGTCGGGTTCACGGGGGCCGCCGACCCGTTCAGCTACGTTCTTGCGCTGCTGGGCTCGCTCGCGTTCTGGCAGCCCTCGGTCGCGATCGTCGCGCTCTATACGCTTGCGCTGCCACTGGCCACGCTGGGCGCATGGTTCGCGGCACGGCGATTCACCGTGCGCCCGTGGCCCCCTGCGCTCGCCGGCGTGCTGTGGGGCATCGCCCCGCCCTTCCTGTCCTCGCTCGGAACCGGCCACCTCGGCGCCTCGATCGCTCATCTCCTGCTGCCGTGGCTCGTGCTCCTCGCCCTGGCTGCGGGGACATCCTGGACCGCCGCCGCCGGCGCCGCCCTCGTCTTTGCCGCTGTGACGGCTTCGGCTCCCGTGCTCACGCCTGCGCTGCTGATCATGTGGCTCGCCCTCGTTCTCTCCCGGCCGCGCCGCGCCTACCTGCTGCTCGGCATCCCGCTGCCCGCCGCAGCGCTGTTTGCGCCGCTCGCAATCGACCAGATCTTGCGGGGAAACCCGCTTGGTCTGCTCGCCGACCCCGGCGTCCCCGCGGCGGGCGGCACCACCTCCGGCATCCAGCTCGCCCTCGGGTCCGCAGCCGGGGGGTCGAACGGGTGGACGGCGCTGCTCGATCGGGTGCTCCTGCCCGCCGCGACCGCTCCCATCGTTGTGGCTGCGCTGCTGCTTCCGCTCGGCCTGCTCGCGCTCCTCGGGCTGCTCGTGCGCGGGTCCCGACGTTCGATCCCCGCGCTCGCGGTCGCCCTCCTCGGCTACGCGACGGCGGTCATCTCCACCCGCATCGAGCTTGCCGCTGTCGGTTCGGAGACGGTCGGTATCTGGCCGGGGGCCGGCCTGAGTCTCTTCTGGCTCGGACTGATCGGTGCCGCCCTCGTCTCGCTCGACGCGATCGGGGCCGCGGCGAGGGGATTCGCGGTGCTGCTCGGCGTCGCCTCCCTGCTCCTCGCCGTGCCGCTTGTGGGGTCCAACCTGCTCGGAACGCTCTCCGTGCAACCCGGCCCGACCCGGCTGCTGCCCGCCTTTGTCGACGCCGAGGCGACCTCCCGTCCCGAGATCGGCACGCTCATCCTTGCGCCGGAGGGCGACGGTGCCATCTCGGCCTCACTGGAGCGTGGTCGCGGCACCCTGCTCGAGCAGCAGTCGACGCTCGATGCCACGGCGGTCGAGATGAGCGACGCCAACGCGCGGCTCGCGAACCTCGCCGGTAACCTCGCCTCGCGCAGCGGCTTCGATTCGGCGGACGTCCTCGACGACCTTGCGATCGGCTTTATCGTTCTCGAGGGCGTGGCGGTGGATGACTCTGCCGATGACTCTGTGGATGACTCTGCGGATGCCTCTGCGGACGTGGACGTGCCATTAGATGACGCGTCAGAGGCGGCGGTGCTGCGACGCACCCAGGATGCGCTCGATGGGAATCCCTTGCTCGTGCCGGTCGGCGAGACGTCGAGAGGGCTGCTCTGGCGCTATGTCGGCGAGGCCGGCACCGTGGCGGCGACGGGGCCGTCGAACACCGGATCCGTGCTCGGGATGATTGTGCTCATCGGCCAGGGACTGATCGTCGGCATGACCGTATTGCTCGCGGTGCCGACTTCACGCCGCCGCCGGGAACATGTCTCGCGCGGAACCGAGAACGAAGAGCCGGCAACCACGTTCGACGAGGACACCGATGACTGACCACGACGACGAGCCGGGCGGCGTCGCGCCGGACGACTGGACACCGGCCGAACCCAGCGGCTCGGCGGCCGACGAGCCGTCCTCGCTCGAGTCCACGGCGAGAGACGTGCCGGACGAGACGAGCGGGCCCAGCCGCGCGCCGCGTCGGTTCACGGGCAGGGGCGCCGTCGCCGTCGGCCTGCGCGGACTCATCGGACTCATTGGCGGCACGGTCGCGGCGACCGCCGTGGTCGCCGCCACTGTCATCACCGGCCCCATCCACACCCTGACCCCGTCGTCGGCGTCAATCGCGCCCGTGCCCACCGCGCAGGAACGCGTGTGCCCCGGGCCGCTCCTGCGGCTCGGCGACGACGCAGGCCAGGGGGCGACGATCGCGACGTCGGTGGGGGACGCGGACGTCGCGTTCCAGTCGGTGCCGCCGGAGGCGACGGCGGGGCGACTCCCCACAACGGACAACCCGAGCGGCGTGGCCCCCCAGGTGCTCGTGCTCCCACCCGGAGAGCCGGGGGGACAACCGGCACTTGCCGGCAGCCAGTCCCAGGCCGCCACCTCCGGTGGGCTGCTCGGACTCGCGGTCGCCGAGTGCGCCGAGGCGAGCGGAGACTCGTGGCTCGTGGGCGGGGCGACCGATGTCGGGCGCACGACGCTGATCACGATCAGCAACCCCAGCTCGGTCATCGCCACCGTCGCGCTGAGCATCTACGGCCAGTCCGGCCCCGTCGCTGCCCCCGGGGCGGAGGGCATCGTGGTGCCGCCAGGAGCGCAGCGCATCATCTCGCTCGCGGCCTTCGCTCCCGAGATTGTCGCTCCGGTCGTGCGGGTCGAGAGCCGCGGCGGCCAGGTCGTCGCGAACCTGCAGCAGTCGATCGTGCGCACCCTCGCCCCCGGCGGGGTGGAGATTATCGGTCAGACCAGTGGGCCCTCGCACAATGTCGTCATCCCCGGACTCGTCGTCGCGTCGGCGGAGCGCATCGCCGAGGTGCAGACGGAGCCCGGCTACATCGACGTCGAAACCGCAGTGCGCGTACTTCTTCCCGGTGATGCCCCGACAACTGCGACGATCACGGTCACTCCCGAGCGCGGCGGGCTCGACCCCACGGTCTTCGATCTCGAGCTCATCGGTGGCCAGGTGGGCCAGGTTGCCCTCAGTGGGCTCGAGGACGGCAACTACACCGTGACCGTCGAGGCCGACCTTCCCATGGTCGCCGGGGTGCGGGCGAGCACCGTGACGGACGACGGCACCGCCGATTTCGCCTGGCTGGGCGCTCCGCAGGCGCTCGGCGACCGCGCGCTCCTGGTCATCGCGCCGGGCCCTGCGCCGCGACTACACTTGGCCAACCCGACCGCTGCCGAGGTGACTGTGACGGTCGAGTCGGGCGGCGAGGCGCGCAGTATCGACGTCCCGGCCGGGCGGAGCGTCTCGACGCCGATCGAGCGCGACAACGTCGTACTCACGGGAACGACCGGTCTCATCGCGAACGTCAGCTACACCGGCGACGGCGAGCTCGCCTCGTTCGGTGTGACGACGCCGGGCCCCGGGGCGACCCCCATCACCGTGTACCGCTAGCGCCACGCGGGTGTTGGTCACCCGCGCGGCAGTAATCGCACGCGCGCGAGTGAACAGCAGCCGCGTGGGCGGAATTCCGGCGCTGAGTGCCCGCTCAGCGCAGGTGGCGGAATCGGTCCGGTGCCAGATCCCAGGGGTCCTTGCCGAGAAGCTCGGCGACAGCGCGGAACACGCAACTCTCCACCAGCATCCGCCGGTGGAGGGAGTCCGAGCGGTGCAGCTTCGCAAGCCGTTCGATCGGGAGCCGGAACAGGATCACGCGCCGCTCGGCGGCGGACACCTGCCAGCGATCCACACCCCCGCTGGCTCCGACCTCGCTCGGCAGCCCGGCGATCTCGAAGCTCACCTGGCGCAGGTCATCCGGCCACAGGTCTCTCAGATACTCGGCGGTCTGCACGACCGTGGTCTCGAAGACATCCGCCCGCGTCGTGAGAAGCGGCAGGTGCGGTCCCGTGACGGCCGAACGGATGCCCCGCCCGTGTCGGTCTCGCCAGCCACCCCGCACGGAACGGTGGCCGGTGACACGATGGGAGGAGCGAGCCATCGTCCAAGTGTAGGCCGCGACCGACGGAGCGACGGTGGGTCGCGTCGCCCGGCGGCCGACCTCGGCCTAGGGTGGGGAAAATGGATGGACGGCCCTGCAGCAAGGTGGCCTGCGTCGCGGACGCGGTGTCGACCCTCACCTACGATTACGCCGACTCGATGGCGGTGCTCGGGCCGCTGAGCTACACGCTGGAGCCGCACAGCTACGACCTCTGCCCGAAGCATGTGGAGCGGCTGTCGGTGCCGCAGGGCTGGCAGGTCATCCGCCACGTCGTGATGCGTGATCTAGGCTTTCCCGCATGACTGACCTCTCGACTCCGACGGGTCCCATCGACCTCGCCCCGTTCATCAAGGCCTACGACGTGCGCGGGCTCGTCGGCTCGCAGCTCACCGCCGGCGTTGTGCGCGCGCTCGGCGCGGCCTTCGCCGACGAGGTCGGCACGGCAGGCAGCGAGATCATCGTCGGCCACGATATGCGCGACTCCTCGCCGGGCTTCGCGGAGGCTTTCTCCGCCGGGGTGCGGGACCGCGGCGTCGACGTCGTGGCGATCGGGCTGTGCTCGACCGATGAGACCTATTACGCCTCCGGCCACCTCGGCCTTCCGGCCGCTATGTTCACTGCGAGCCACAATCCGGCCACCTACAACGGCATCAAGTTCTCCCGGGCGGGCGCCCAGGGCATCAGTTTCGACACTGGGCTGCGGGCGATCCGCGACCGGGCCACGAGGTTTCTCGCCGAGGGCATCGACACCGCCGAGGAGCTCGGAGGGGCCCGCGAGCTCGACGTGCTCGCCGACTATGCCGCCTACCTGCGCGACCTCGTCGACCTCTCCGGCATCCGCCCGCTCCGCGTCGTCGTCGACACGGGCAACGGAATGGGTGGACTCACGGTGCCCGCGGTGCTCGGCAGCGCCGCCGGCCTGCCGGAGCTCCCGATCGAGGTCATCCCACTCTATTTCGAGCTTGACGGAACCTTCCCCAACCACGAGGCCAACCCACTCGATCCCGCGAACATCGTCGACCTGCAGCGCGCGGTTGTCGAGCACGGTGCGGACCTCGGCCTCGCCTTCGACGGCGACGCCGACCGCTGCTTCGTTGTCGACGAGAAGGGCGAGGGTGTGACCCCGTCGGCCATCGCCGCGATCGTCGCCCTCCGGGCGATCGAGCGCGCCAAGGCGCTCGATCCCGACGGCGAGGTCGTCGTGCTGCACAACCTGATCACCTCGCGCGTCGTGCCGGAGACGATTGTGCGGGCTGGCGCCGTCCCGGTGCGCACGCAGGTGGGACATTCCCTCATCAAGGACGAGATGGCAGCTACCGGGGCCGTATTCGGGGGGGAGCACTCCGCACACTACTATTTCAAGGAATTCTGGGGCGCCGACAACGGCATGCTCGCGGCGATGCACATGCTGGCCGAGCTCGGCACCCAGAGCGACCCGATGTCGGGCCTCTCCGCCCGGTTCACCCCGTACGCGCTGAGCGGCGAGATCAACTCCACCGTGACCGACATCCCCGGCGCGTACTCGCGCATCGTCGAGGAATTCGTCGGCATGGCGGAGTTCGACGAGCTCGACGGGCTCACGGTCACCGGCATTGTTCAGCGTGACGCCCCCTTCTGGTGGTTCAACGTGCGGCCGTCGAACACGGAGCCGCTCCTGCGGCTCAACGTTGAGGCCGGCACCACCGACGAGATGGTGCGAATCCGCGACGTCGTGCTGGGCCTCATCCGCGGCTGACACCGCATCCCGGTCCAACGCCCCGCTCCCGCTCAGCCCCAAGCTGGCAGAATGGGCCGATGACCACCTCCACTACCGCCGTTCCGTTCAAGGTCGCCGACCTCTCGCTCGCCGCAGCCGGGCGCCACCAGTTTCGCCTCGCCGAGAACGAGATGCCGGGCCTCATGGCCCTGCGCGAGGAATTCGGCCCGTCGCAGCCGCTCAGGGGAGCGCGCATCGCGGGAAGCCTGCACATGACCGTGCAGACCGGAGTGCTCATCGAGACCCTCGTCGCCCTCGGCGCGCAGGTGCGCTGGGCCAGTTGCAACATCTTCTCGACCCAGAACGAGGCAGCTGCCGCCGTCGCCGTCGGGCCGACCGGCACCGTCGACGCGCCCGCCGGGGTGCCTGTCTTCGCCTGGAAGGGCGAGACCCTCGAGGAATACTGGTGGTGCACGACCCAGATCTTCGACTGGTCCGCGGAGGCCGCCGCCGCGGGCGACAGCTGGGCCGGACCGAACATGATCCTCGACGACGGCGGCGACGCGACGATCCTCGTACACAAGGGCCGCGAGTTCGAGGCCGCAGGCGCCGTGCCTGGCGCCTCGGCATCCGATAGCCAGGAGTACCGGGTCATCCTCGCCACCCTCCGCGCGTCGCTCGCCGAGAGCGGAGACCGGTGGACGAACATCGGCGACGGCATTCTCGGCGTCACCGAGGAGACCACCACGGGCGTGCACCGGCTCTACGAGCTTGCGAAGAGCGAGAGCCTGCTGTTCCCGGCCATCAACGTCAACGACTCGGTGACCAAGTCGAAGTTCGACAACAAGTACGGAATTCGGCACTCGCTGCCCGACGGGCTCAACCGCGCCACCGACGTGCTCATCGGGGGCAAAGTCGTCTTCGTCGCCGGGTATGGCGACGTCGGCAAGGGGGCGGCGGAGGCGATGCGTGGGCAGGGTGCCCGAGTGATCGTCTCCGAGGTCGACCCGATCTGCGCACTCCAGGCGGTCATGGACGGCTATCAGGTGACAACAATCGAGGACGTGCTCGACCAGGTCGACATCTTCGTCACCGGAACCGGCAACGAGAACGTGATCACGGTCGATCACCTACTCGGCATGAAGCACCTCGCAATCCTCGCGAACGTCGGACACTTCGACAACGAGATCGACATCGCGGGCCTCGAGGCGCTCGCCGGAGCCGAGAGAATCGAGATCAAGCCGCAGGTGCACGAGTGGCGGCTGCCGTCGGGGCGGGCAATCCTCGTTCTGTCGGAGGGGCGCCTGATGAACCTCGGTAACGCGACCGGGCATCCGTCGTTCGTCATGAGCACATCGTTCGCGAACCAGGTGCTCGCGCAGATCGAGCTCTACGCGCGAGGCGAGAACTACGGCAAGCAGGTCTATGTGCTGCCGAAGCACCTCGACGAGAAGGTCGCGCGGCTGCACCTTGATGCGCTCGGCGTGAAGCTCACGACCCTCACCGCCGAGCAGGCCGCCTACATCGGAGTGAGCATCGACGGCCCGTTCAAGGTGGACCAGTACCGCTACTGATTCGCGGCGGGGGAAGCGTCACTCGCGCGTTGACGCGGGTGCTGCGCGGTGATGCGGGTGCTGCGCGGTGCGCGGGTGCTGCGCGGTGATGCGGGTGCTGCGCGGTGATGCGGGTGCTGCGCGGTCGCGCGGGTGCTGCGCGGCGATGCGGGTGCGTGCGGTGCGCGGGTGCTGCGCGGTCGCGCGGGTTTCGAAGGTGAGGGCGGGTGCTGCGCGCGGCCGCGGGTGGTCTGCCTCGCGCGTAGGCGCGCGGCGCCCGCGTTTGTCAGGTGGTTGACGCGGGAGTGCTGCTAACGCGGGTGCTGCGCGGTGACGCGGGTGCTGCGCGGTGACGCGGCGGAAGCGTCAGTCGCGCTCGGGGAAGCCGTGCGGGCGCCCGCCGAGCAGCGGCTCGAGCCGGTGCAGGCGCTTCCGCTCCAGCTCGAGCGCCGCGGATTCGCGCTCGCGCCGGAGCGCGGTGATCGCGAGCAGGAATGCCTCCGGGTGCGCATCCGGAACCGAGCTCACGAACCGCGCCGCCTCGGCCTGCAGCTCCCAGGCGATGCGCGTGCGCGTGTCCGGCGTGAGTCCGTTCGCCTGCGCCAGGAACTGCGCGATCCGCCGCGAGACCCGGTCCGGCATCCGCGCGACATCGGCGGTGGAGGCCCACCGCTCGAGCTCCGGCGGAACGTCGACGGCGTGCGACACGATCGCGCGCACCCGCTCGTTCTGGCTGTAGGTGCCGGCGAGCAGGTCACCGAGACGCTTCGAACGGGTGTTGAGCAGCCCAACGAGCGCCGCGAACCCGCCGAGGGTGAGGAAGATTTCGAGCAGGCCCGTCAGCGCCCGGATGAACGCGTGTCGCAGCCCGATCGCGCCGCCGTCGTCGCGAACGATGCGCGCACCGATCGCGAGTTTGCCGAGAGATCTGCCGTTCGTGAGGGTCTCCACCGTCGTCGGCAGCACGATCGTGAGCACGACGACGAGTCCGATTCCGATCGCCGCAAGCAGGGCCTCGTCGATGGCCGCCTCGAGGCCCGGGATGCTGAGCAGCTGCAGGAGTCCGATCGCGATCGCGACGGTGAGCGCGAAGTCGATGACGGCGCCGGCACCTCGCAGCACGAAGCTCGCCGGGCGAAGGTCGAGGGCGACGGCCTCCCCGGTCACGAGTTCGTCGTCGCCGACATAATCGGGTTCGAGCGACGCCTCTGGCATGCCTAGTATCTAAGCAGATGGATCTCGACGCCTACTCCGCCGCGCACCGCGATGAGTGGGAGCGCCTTGCCCAGCTCGGGAAGCAGCGCCAGTTCTCCGGAGCCGACTCGGACGAGCTGGTCGAGCGCTACCAGTCGGGCACGGCGCAGCTCTCGGCGATCAAGTCGACGGCGGGCCGCTCGTCTCAGGGCGACCGGCTCTCGCTCTACCTGAGCCGCGCGCGCCTGCGCTTCACCGGGGCAAGCGCGAACGTGCTGAGCCAGCTGCCCGCCTTCTTCCTCCTCCAGCTGCCCGCCGCTCTGTACCGGGTGCGCTGGGTCACCCTCGTCGTTGCGCTGGCCACCGCGCTGATCGCGCTGCTGACGGCGGTCTGGTTCATCCAGAACCCCGCGCTGCTGGCGGGCCTCGGCCCGGAGTCCGTGCGCCGCCAGTACGCGGAGGAAGAGTTCGTCGGCTACTACTCGGCCAACCCGGAGGGCTCCTTCGCGGGTCAGGTCTGGACCAACAACGCCTTCATCGCCGCCCAGTGCGTCGCCTTCGGCATCATCGGCGTCTGGGTGCCCAGCGTGATCGTGCAGAACGCCATGGGGCTCGGGCAGTCCGCGGCCGTCATGAACGAATTCGGGAGACTCGGCGACTTCTTCCTCTACATCTCGCCGCACGGCCAACTCGAGCTCTATAGCGTCTTCGTCGCCGCCGCCGCCGGAATGATGATCTTCTGGGCGTGGATCGCGCCGGGGCCGCGCACCCGTGGCGAGGCGCTCGCCGAGGACGGCCGCGCGCTGTTCACCATCGCGATCGGCCTCGTCTTCGCCCTTCTGGTCTCGGGCATCATCGAGGGCTTCGTGACCCGTCAGGACTGGCCGTGGGTGATCAAGATCGGGATCGGCTCGGTCGCGCTCGTCAGCTTCCTGCTGTACCAGTGGATGCTGGGCGGACGCGCCTGGCGCACCGGCCAGACAGGCGACCTCGACGAGTTCGAGGCAGGCGCCCGCCGGATCATCGGGTCCTGAGCATCCGGTCCGCCTGCATCCGGTCCGCCCGCGGCCGCGGACGAGGTCAGAGCCGCCCGGCGAGCTTGAGTGCGATGTACCGGTCGGCGACCGCGGGAGGCAGCGCCTCCGGGGTGCCCGTGACCACATCCGCGCCGAGTTGGCGGATCGCCGCGGAGACCCGCGCGGTGTCGAGCAGTGCCCGCTCAGCGGCAGCAGCCCGGTACACCTCGGTGCGGTTGCGGCGCTCGTGGGTCGCGCTGGTGGTGTCGGGGTCGGCGACGGATGCGACGACGACGAGGTGCCTGCGGGTTAGCTGGGACAGCACCGACAGCAGCCCGCGCGAGGCGCCGGGGGCGTCGATCGAGGTCATCAGCACGACAAGGGCGCGCTGAGAGGTAACCGAGCGCACCAGTTCCGGCACGGCCGCCCAATCCATCTCGATGAGCTCCGGCTGCACCGGCGCCATCGTCGACACCATCCGGCTGAGGAGCTCAGCCCCCGCAGCCCCCTGCACGCGGCCGCGCACCCGCCGATCGTAAATGACAGTGTCGACCCGGTCGCCGGCGCGGCTCGCGAGGGCCGCGAGCAGGAGCGATGATTCGAAGGCCGTGTCGATGCGCGGCTCGTTCGCGATCCGCGCGGCCGAGGTGCGCCCGCTGTCGATGACGATGACCACCCGTCGGTCCCGCTCCGGTCGCCAGGTTCTGATCGTGAGTCGCGGGCCGGCGCCGGACGATGGGTCGCTGCGCCTCGCGGTCGCCCGCCAGTCGATCGAGCGCACGTCGTCGCCGCGCACGTAGTCGCGCAGGCTGTCGAACTCCGTGCCCGGCCCGCGCACCTGCACGCTGGTCGCGCCGTCGAGCTCGCGCAGCCGCGCGAGCCGCGACGGCAGATGTTTGCGAGAGGCGAATGCGGGCAGCACGCGCAGCACGCCCGGCTGGGCGATCGTCGCCTGCCGTGCAACGAGCCCGAGCGGCCCGAACGAACGGATCGTCACGTGCGAGGCCGTGCGGTCGCCCCGCCGGAACGGGGTGAGGGAGGTTGTCACGGAGCGGCGCTCCGCGGCCGGGATGGCGATGCGCGCGCGGGTGGGCGCAGCGCCGGCCGACGGGGTCCACGCGTCGCGCACGATCCCGCGGATGCCGCGGCGCCCCCGGTTGGTGATGGTGAGCGAGCTCATGACGGTGTCGCCGAGGCGCACCCGGGCGGGGAGCTCCCGCGCCAGGGACACGGCGCGCGGCGACCCGGCGAAAGCGAGGTCGGCCGCGCCGGCCGCGCCGACGATCGCGAGCCAGCCCACGAGAGCGAACGCATCGCCGAACGCCACCACGGGCACAATGCCAAGCGCGAGGAGCGCGACGAACCACCCGGAGACGGCCACTAGATCGGCACCCGCACCTGTTGCAGGATCGAGCGCAGGATCGTGTCCGCGGAGACGCCCTCGAGCTCCGCCTCCGGCCGCAGCTGGATGCGGTGGCGCATCACCGGGAGCGCCATCGTCTGGATGTGGTCGGGGGTGACACCCTCGGAGCCGGCCAGCCACGCCCACGCCTTCGCCGCAGCGAGCAGCGCGGTCGACCCGCGGGGCGAGACGCCGAGTCGCACAGACGGGCTGCTCCGCGTGGCCCGCGCGAGGTCGACGGCGTACCCCATAACGTCGGTGCTCGCACCGACCCGGCCGACGAGCACCTGAGCCTCGGCGAGCTGTGCCGCGCTCAGCACGGGGGTGACGCCCGCGGCGGTGAGATCCCGCGGGTTGAAGCCGGCGGAGTGGCGCCGCAGCACCTCGAGCTCGCTCTCCCGCTCGGGCATCTCGAGCACGAGCTTGAGCAGGAAGCGGTCGAGTTGCGCCTCCGGCAGCGTGTAGGTGCCCTCGTATTCGATCGGGTTCTGGGTCGCGGCAACCATGAACGGCACGGGCAGCTTGCGGGACACGCCGTCGACCGACACCTGGCGTTCCTCCATCGCCTCCAGTAGTGCCGACTGGGTCTTCGGCGGCGTACGGTTGATCTCATCCGCGAGGCAGATGTTGGTGAACACGGGCCCCGCCCTGAACTCGAACTCGCCGGCTTTGGCGTCGTAGACGAGGGAGCCGGTGACGTCGCCCGGCATCAGGTCGGGGGTGAACTGCACCCGCTTTGTGTCGAGGCTCAGCGCGTGGCTCAGCGAGCGCACCAGCAGCGTCTTTGCGACCCCCGGCACGCCCTCGAGCAGCACGTGCCCGCCGGCGAGCAGCGCGATGAGCAGCCCGGTCACGGCGCCATCCTGTCCCACGACCGCTCGGCCCACTTCGGTGCGCACCTGCGCGAAGGCGTTTCTCAGTTCCGTTGTCATGCGATTGGTTCTCTCCAGGTCGTCGGTTGGATGGTCGGGTTGGCGTGGGGTCAGGGGCGCTGGTGGTGCGGATGCCCGGAGAGCGGCGCTGTCACGGACGCAGCTGGTCGGCGAGGGCGGCTTCGAGCGCGAGCAGCCGGTCGCTGAGGCGCACCAGCTCGGCATCGGTCTCGGGGATCGCGTCGACGAGCAGCGAGCGGATGCCCGCGGGGTCGGTCCGGAGAGCGACAGCGACGGCGAGGCAGACCTGCTCGACGTGGGCCGTTGTCGGCAGTCCGCTCCGCGTCGCGAGCCGGGAGATCGTTGCCATGCGCAGCGAGTCCAACGCCCGCACCCGCGCCGAGCCCTTCTCGTACAGGCGCGCCCGTCCCTCCATCGTCTCGCTCGCGCGCACGACGACGGGCAGGTTCTCAATGACAAGGGGGCCGAAGCGGCGGCCGCGCCAGAGCGCCGCTGCTGCCGCGACGAGGATGAGTAGCGCGATGGTGGGGGTGACCCAGCTGGGGGTGAGGGCCGCGGGATCGGTCTCGCCTGCCGCATCCAGAATCGACGGCCGGTACCAGACAAGGGTGTCGGCCTCGCCGAGGAGATTGAGTGCGAACGCGGCGTTGCCGAGGTCGGTGACGGCAGAATTGGTGAGGGCGTCGGTCGCGCCCACTATCGACACGACCGTTCCGTCCGTCTCGACGCGCACGTAGGAGTGGGCGTCGGCACCGGTATCGCTGTCGCTCGTGAGGCACAGCTCGGCACTCGCCCCCGCGCGGTAGGCGAGTCCGCCGGGCGAGACGGTTGTCGCCTTCGACGCGGCGGGCAGCGAGCATCCGGCCAGCAGGGGGTCGTCGTCGGGAACACCGGCGGGACTCACCCCGGGGGCGAAGCGCGCGAGCTCCGCGAAGCCCGGCTCGAGCACGACGAGGTGAGCGCCAGTGTCGAGCAATCTCTGCCGCTGGGCGTCGTCGAGCTGGCCGTCCTCGTCGAACAGCACGATGGTGGTGTTTGCGGGGTCGTCTGTCGCGGCAATCGTGTCACCAAGGGTGTCGGTCGGGCGCACATCGATGCCCTGCCCGGCCAGCACCTCGGCGACCGCCATCGCGCCGTCGGGGGCGGGGTTCGCGGGGGACAACCGCGGCGCGTCGCCGGAAACCCCGATCAGGGAGAGGACGCCGATCGCGACGAGAAGCACGAAGGCGCCGGCCACGGCCCAGAAAAGCGACCGGCGCACCCCCGCCCGCACCGTCGGCGTCAGCACTGTCGCGGTAGCTGCCGGGGTCGTTTCTGGCGTCTGCGCGGTCATGCGCCCGCCCCGTCGAAGCGCGGGGTGCTGGCCCGCAGCTGCCGCTCGAGCTCGGTGAGGGCGTCGAATCCCGCCCGTGAGCCGGGGCGCCCCAGGTAGCGCACGGCATCGAAGCTCGCGGCGGCGGATGCGAGTTCAGCGGCGGTCTCCGGGAATGGCCCGCTCGCGGATGTAGCAAATGCGCTCGCCGTCGTACCCGGCATCGTCGACACGATGGCACGCTCGGAAAGCGCCCGCGCGATCGCGCGGAACATCTCCTCGATCGCAATGACCCAGTCCCCGGCGGCGGCGGCGCGGTCAGCGGCGGCCCGGAGCGTCTGCGCGCTGCGGCTGTCGTCGTCTCCGAACAGCCCGCCGACGATGGTGCTGCGGCGGTTTACGCTCGGCGGCCCGAAGATGAAGTACGCCGCGACGACCGCCGCGACGAGCGCGAGGACGATCACTGTCCAGGCGATCGCGGGGGTTCCGCCCGGCCCGGATTCGAGAAGGCTGGCGAGCCAGTCCCCGACGGCGGCGCTGAGCCGGTCGAACCAGGTCGGTTCCGCGGCGCGATAGACCGGCTTCGCAAGCTCCCGCACCAGCAGTTCGCGCGCCTGCTCCGCGTCAGGGTCGACGGGAACCGTCAGAATCATGCCCACGGGGAGGCGTCGGGCTGCGCTGCCGGCGCTGCCATCCGGGCAGCGTACGGGTCTGCCATCTCCGCTGCGCCGCCGGACTGCCTTGCCTCCACATAGCGGGCGAGCTCAAGGTCGAGGCCCTCCTTGCGGATCCGCTGATCGAGGTACAGGAGCGCCGTTGTGGCGGACTGAACAACGAGGACGACTGCGGAGACCACGATCGTGAGCACGAGCGACACGACCGTCACCGCGACGACCAGGGCGATGAGCGCCGTCTCATCGCCGGTCGGGGCCACGAGCGCCGGGAGAAGCACCGCCACGAACTGCAGTGGGGCTCCCGCGATCGACGACACGACGTTCAGGATGACCGCGACGAGCAGCACAATGCCCAGGATCTTCCAGAAGGCGCCGGTGCTGAGTCGCCACGACCGCGCGACGGACTCGCGCACGGTGAGCCGCTCGAGCATCAGGATGCTGGGAACGAACGCGAGCTTCGTGCCGACCCAGGCGCCGAGCACGACGAGCGCCGCGCCCAGCAGCATGGCGATCACAACACCGACCACAACCCCGGCCGATCCGAGGAGCGACGCCCCGGCGACGACACTGATCACGACGGCCACGGCGCCCAGCAGCACCGCGGTCAGGGCGAGCGAGTAGCCGATCAGGGCCAGGATGCGCCCGCGCGCGAGAGCCCAGAGCTGGCGGAACCGCAGCTTCTCGCCGAGGCTCTGGCGAGCGACCTCCAGCACGATGATGCCCTGCATCATTGCGGTTGCAACAAGCGACAGGGCGAGCGGGATGAGAGACGACAGCAGGATCGTCCCGATACTGCCCGCCACGATCTCGTCGGACGCCTCCGATCCGGTGGCGAAATCAATGCGGCTGAGGCTGAAGAACGCGGCGACAGAGATGACCGCAAAGGTGAGCAGGAGCACGCCGCCCTGCAGTAGCAGGCTCATGCCGAAGGTCGGCCGAGGGTTGCGGCGCAGCAGTTGGTACGGCGCGGCGAGGATCGTGCCGACGTCGAGCGGTCGCAGCGGAACCAGCCCGGGGCGGGGCGGCGGAACCCAGCCCGGCCTGATGTCCGGGAACCGGCCCGCACCCGGCCACCGGGAGCCGTCCGGCGTAGGCGCCTGGCTGAGCCCCGCGGGTGCGTGCCACGGCTCGTTCTGGGTCACTCGGGTCTCCTCGATGCTGCCACGACACTGGACGTGATCTGACGATGCTTTCACACTCGACTACTCTTGGTATAAAGCTCAACACGCGTCCGCAAACTGGGCGTGTCGAATCCGAAGACGGTGGCGATGACTGCGCGCATCCTGGTGGTTGACGACGATACCGCCCTCGCCGAAATGATCGGCATTGTGCTGCGCACTGAGGGGTTCGAACCGGTCTTCTGCGCCGACGGCGCTCAGGCTTTCGCCGTCTTCACGGCATCCAAACCCGACCTCGTGCTGCTCGACCTGATGCTGCCGGGCAAGGACGGCATCGAGGTCTGCGCCGAGATCCGCGCGGAGTCCGGCGTGCCGGTGATCATGCTCACCGCGAAGTCCGACACCTCCGACGTCGTGCGCGGCCTCGAGAGCGGAGCGGATGACTATATCGTCAAGCCGTTCAACCCCAAAGAGCTCGTCGCCCGCATCCGCACTCGTCTTCGGCCGACCCAGACCACGACGACCGGCACGCTGCAGGTGGGAGACATCGAGGTTGATGTCACCGGCCACGAGGTGCGCCGGGGCGACACGAAGATCAACCTCACCCCACTCGAGTTCGAGCTTCTCCTCGCCCTCGCGCTGAAGCCGCAACAGGTGTTCACCAGGGAGATGCTGCTCGAGCAGGTGTGGGGCTACCACTACAAGGCTGACACCCGGCTCGTGAACGTGCATGTTCAGAGACTTCGCGCAAAAGTTGAGGAAGACCCCGACAACCCGCGCATCGTGATGACGGTGCGCGGCGTCGGCTACCGCGCCGGCTCCAGCTGAGGAGAGTTCCATGCGGGGACTTGGCTGGCAAACATACCTGCCGCGGTTGCTGCGATTCTGGCGCAGGTCGCTGCAGTTCCGCACGGTGGCGATCACGGTCATGCTGTCGAGCGTCGCGGTCGGGCTCATCGGCGCGTACATGTCGATCAGCATCAGTGACAACCTCCTGTCGTCCCGCACCGAGCAGATCAACGCGGAGGCGGCGCGGGCGAACCTCATCGCGCAACAACTCTTCGATGACGCCCCGACGACCGACGAGACCGACCCGGTCGAGCTTGCGACCCTCGGTGTGAGCGTGCAGAACGCCATTGCCAGTTCAACCACGACTCCCGGCGGCACCGGCATCGCGCTCAATCGCACGCCGGGGCAGCAGACCCAGCAGGTTCTGCAGCCGACAAGCAGTCGCAACTTTCCCGACGAAGTCGTCACCGTGGAAATGCGCGAGCAGCTTGCCCAGAGCCCCGGCGAGGTGTTGTTGCAGTCGGTGATGCTGCCGGACGGCGAACCGGGCCTGGTCGCTGGATCCCAGCTGTCGGTGCCGAACGCCGGCGTCTACGAGCTGTATCTGGTCTATGACCTCAGCGACGCGCAGCTCACCCTCGGCTTCGTGCAGCAGACTCTGCTGCTCGGCGGCCTCGCGCTGATCGCGCTGATCGGCGCGGTCACCTACGTCGTCGTGCGTCTTGTCGTCGGCCCCGTGCGGCTCGCGGCCGAGACGAGCCAGAAGCTCGCCGCCGGCCAGCTGGAGGTGCGGATCCCGGAGAAGGGGGAGGACGTCATCGCGACCCTCGCCCGCTCCTTCAACGGAATGGCGGACAGCCTGCAACACCAGATAACCCGGCTCGCCGAGCTGTCCCGGGTACAGCAGCGTTTCGTCTCGGATGTCTCACACGAGCTGCGCACGCCGCTCACAACCATCCGGCTCGCGGGAGACATGCTCTACGACCAGCGGGAGTCGTTCCCGCCGGCCACCGAACGCACCGCGGAGCTGCTGCACACGCAGGTGCAGCGCTTCGAGGTGCTGCTCGCCGACCTGCTCGAAATCAGCCGCTACGACGCCGGGGCGGTCGACCTCGATCTCGAACCGACCAACCTTGTTCGACTCGCCGACGACGCTATCGACTCGATGCGGGCGCTCGCCGACGAGCGCGGCAGCGACCTGCGCCTCGTGGCCCCCGGCGGCCATTTCGAGGCGGAGGTCGAGGCGCGTCGCGTCCGCCGCGTCCTCCGCAATCTCCTCGGAAATGCTGTCGAGCACGGCGAGGGGCGTCCGATCGTGGTGACCATCGACAGCAACGCCACGGCGATCGGGATCGCGGTGCGCGACTACGGGATCGGCATGGCCGCCACCGACATGGAGAAGGTCTTCGACCGGTTCTGGCGTGCCGACCCGTCCCGGCAGCGCACGATTGGCGGCACCGGCCTGGGCCTGGCGATCTCGCTCGAAGACGCGACCCTGCACGAGGGCTGGCTCGAGGTGTGGTCGGAACCGGGCCGGGGGACCTGCTTCCGGCTCACCCTGCCGCGCGAGCGTGGCGTGCCAATCTCCAGCTCACCGGTCGGCCTGCCGCCGGAGGAGCCGGTCGACGGGATCGAGGAAGCCAATGCGTAGGCGCGCGAACGGGATCCTGGCGCTGCTCCTCACGGCGCTCATGCTCACCGGCTGCGTGGGCATCCCGACCTCCGGCGACGTGACGGTTGGGCAGAAACTCGAGGAGCAGGACTCCGGTGACTTCGAGTTCTTCCCCCTCGCGCCGACGGAGGGAGCCGACCAGGAGGCGATCCTGGCCGGGTTCGTCGCGGCGTTCACCGGGGCCGCGGAGGACTTCCGGGTGGCCCGCGAGTTCCTCAGCCAATCCTTCGCCGACGACTGGAACCCGCGCAGCGGGGTGACCGTGCGCTCGGCGTTGCAGCGCTTCTCGTCGGTCGACGAGGCAACGATGGAGTACTCGGTGACCGCGGCGGCGACCGTCGACTCCGCGGGCGCTTACCGGCAGAATGCCGAGCCGGTCCCGTTGACCCTCCGGTTCGAATTCGTGCAGGAGGAGGGCGAGTGGCGGATCAACTCGGCCCCCGACGGAATCGTGCTCGCCGATGCAACCTTCCGGTCGATTTTCGATACGCACGTGCTCTATTTCCTCGGCCCCAACGACACCGCCCTCGTGCCCGACCTGCGCTGGTTCCCGAGCGGCAGCGCTGCGCTCCGCGTGGTCTCCGCGCTACTCGCCGGGCCGCCGGACTGGCTGAGAGGAGCCGCGAGCACGGCGTTCCCGGAGGGGACGAAGCTCGTGGCTCCGAGCGTCGAGGTACAGTCGGGCGTGGCGATCGTCGACCTCTCCACCGCCGCCCTCGAGGCCGATCTTGAGGAGCGGCAGCTCATGCAGCTGCAACTGACGAGGAGCCTCGCTGCCGTTTCCAACGTGCGCCGTGTCAGCCTGTCCGTCGGCGGCACCCCGCTCGACATCCCGGAGTTGGGCGCCTCGGCGCCGCGCTCCAACCCGCAGGTCGACTCCCGGGCTGTGGGCCTCAGCGACGGCACGTTCGGGTATGTGTCCGGGGACGAGACCGTGCCGATCGAGCCGTTGAGCGAGCGAATCGTTGCGACCGGCCCCCGTGGTGCCACGGTGTCGATCGGATCCTTCACTGCGGCCGTGCTCGGAAGCGAAGGTGTGTCGGTTGTCCGGTCCGGCGACCCCGGCACGACGCTGCTCGACGGGCGCCAGAATCTGACCGTCCCCTCGCTCGATGACGGGCACGTCTGGTCGGCGTCCCGGTCGGTGCCGGGCAGCATCCGCGTGTTCGACTTCGCCGGCGCGTTCCGCGACCTGTCGACCGGGCTCCCCGCCAACGCCGAAATCGTCTCGATCGACGTGTCGCGCGACGGCGCCCGCATCGCCATCTTCGCGTCCACCCCGGCTGGCCCGCGCCTGCAGGTGCGGGCAATCAACCGCGACCCCGATGCGAACGAGTTCCCCGCGAGCCTGAGCGATTCGGCCCTCGACGTCGTGGGCGCGTCGGGCGTCGCGGTCGACGCGAGCTGGCTCGATGAGCTTTCCATCGCGACGCTCGTGCGGAACGAGGCCGAGGGGTCCGTCGTGCTCTACGAGGTGGGTGGGGAACGCACGTCACTGAGCCGCGTCCCGCCCGCCACGGCTCTCGTCGGCGGCAACGGCCGCGCAGGCCTGCGCGCGCTCGGCGAGGGCGGCACGATCCTCGAACGCAGCGGTAACTCGTGGACCGATACCCGCCGCGCCGTGGGATTCCTCGCAACCCAGCGCTGATCCTCCCCATCCCACCTCCGCAGGCGAGAGTCCCCCGTCGGCGTGAGCTGGCCGCGCCGGCGAGCAGGCGCGCGGATGCTGGGCGCGTGCTTCCGATTAGCGCGTGGCCTGCAGTGCTGAGCTCGAGCCTGCTCGATGCGTGGTCGGTCGTGGCGCCGGTGGAGTGCGCCGGGTGTGGGCTCGCGGACCGGGCGCTGTGCGAGCAGTGCCGTGCGCAGCTCGCGCCGCGCATCTTCACCACCGGGATCGGCTCGCTGGAGACGACGAGCGCGCTGCGCTACGAGGGGGCCGCGCGCCTCGTGATCGTGGCGATGAAAGAGGAGGGTCGCACCGACGTCGCCGGCCCGCTCGCCGACGCCCTGTCGGCGGCTCTCACGGCTGCGCTGGCCGGATCGATCGGCCCGATTGAGCTGGCGACGGTGCCGGCGAGCAGGGCCGCGTACCGCCGCCGCGGCTACGAACCAGTGGCGCTGCTGCTACGCCGCGCGGGGGCGCCGCGGGCTGTCCAGGTGCTCACGAGAGTGCGCGCCACGGAGCGCCAGAAGACGCTCGGCAGGGCTGCGCGCGGCGCGAACCTGGCCGGATCGCTCCGCGCGAGCCGGCCGCTGGCCGGCCGCCGATTCCTGATCGTCGACGACGTGGCCACGACCGGAGCAACTCTGCGCGAGGCGTCCCGCGCGATCCGCGCGGGCGGAGGAATCGTCACTGGTGCGGTGACCCTCGCGGTCACTCCGCTGCGCATCCCCGCCGTTCCTGCGACTTTCCCGGGCACGGGGAAACCGCCGCATCGCCAACAGTGACATCGGGCGAAACGAGGACTAGGTTGGGGGCGAAAGAGGCGCGGATCATCGCCTGGTTCACGGGCGACGCGTTTGACAGGAACGAGGAGGACGCCATGGAAACTTCCATCACCGGACTGGGTCTCGGAATCACCGATCGGTTCCGCGAGTACGCCACCGAGAAGGCCGAAAAAGTTGCCCATCTCGCTGACCGGGCCCTCGCGTTCGAGGTTAAAGTCACTCGTCATAACGAAAAGAACGGCTCCTCGGGCGACGACCGAGTGGAGCTCACCCTTATCGGACCTGGCCCCCTCGTTCGCGCCGAGTCGAACGGCTCGGACAAGTACGTCGCCTTCGATCTCGCCCTCGACAAGCTCGTGGAGAGACTCCGCCGTGCGAAGGACCGGCACAAGGTACACAGAGGCAAGCGCAGGCCCACCTCGCTGAGGGAGGCGACCGCCAGCGGCTTCAGCGTCGTCGACATCACCCCGGCGGCTCCCGAGGTGCTGGAGAAGGTGCGCACCGGCTCCCTGGACATCGTCACGCCCGAGCAGCAGCAGCAGGAGGAGGAGGCGGAGCCGGACTGGAGTCCCGTTGTCATCCGTAAGAAGGTGTTCGCGGCGCTGCCGATGACCGTCGACGACGCGCTCTACCACATGGAGCTCGTCGGCCACGATTTCTACCTCTTCATCGACTCCGAGACCCTCCGGCCGAGCGTCGTCTACCGGCGAAAGGGTTGGGACTACGGCGTCATCGGCCTTGATGACGCGTCTGCTGCACTGCAGGGGGCGAGCGCCGCAGCCAATTCGAGCCGCTGATTCCCGCCACCTGAAGGGCGCCGTCCGGCATCGGACGGCGCCCTTCAGGCATCCCGAGGGGGACCTCGCTAGGATTGGCTGGCATCACGGAAAGGTCACGACCCTTTCCTCCACGTGACAGCAATGGGAGTTTTTCGGTGGCTAATGTTCTAGAGCGCGTTCTCCGTGTCGGCGAAGGGCGCACCCTGCGTCGGCTTCAGCGCTATGCGGAGGCGATCAATCACCTCGAAGACGACTTCACCGGCCTCACTGACGAGGAGCTGAAGAACGAGACGGTCGAGCTGCGCGAGCGATACTCGAGCGGCGAATCGCTCGACGACCTGCTGCCGGAGGCCTTTGCCGCCGTGCGGGAGGCCGCAAAGCGCACCCTGGGCCTTCGCCACTTCGACGTCCAGCTCATGGGAGGGGCGGCCCTTCACCTGGGCAACATCGCCGAGATGAAGACCGGAGAGGGCAAGACCCTTGTCGCGACCACGGCGGCCTACCTCAACGCGATCGCCTCCCGCGGCGTGCACGTCATCACGGTCAACGACTACCTTGCCAGCTACCAGTCCGAGCTCATGGGCCGCGTGTTCCGCGCCCTCGGCATGACGACGGGCTGCATCGTCAGCGGCCAGACTCCGCCCCAGCGCCGCGAGCAGTATGCGGCCGACATCACCTACGGCACCAACAACGAGTTCGGCTTCGACTACTTGCGCGACAACATGGCCTGGCAGTCCCAGGACATGGTGCAGCGCGGCCACTTCTTCGCGGTCGTCGACGAGGTCGACTCGATCCTCATCGACGAGGCGCGCACCCCTCTGATCATTTCCGGCCCGGCATCCGGTGAGGCCAACCGCTGGTTCACCGAGTTCGCGAGTCTCGCGAAGAAGCTCGTGCCCGACGTGGACTACGAGGTCGACGAGAAGAAGCGAACCGTCGGAGTACTCGAGCCCGGCATCGAGAAGGTCGAGGACTACCTCGGCATCGACAACCTCTACGAGTCGGCGAACACTCCGCTGATCTCGTTCCTGAACAACTCGATCAAGGCCAGCGCCCTGTTCAAGAAAGACAAGGACTACGTCGTCATGAACGGCGAGGTGCTGATCGTCGACGAGCACACCGGCCGAATCCTGATGGGGCGCCGCTACAACGAGGGTATTCACCAGGCGATCGAGGCGAAGGAGGGTGTCGCCGTCAAGGCGGAGAACCAGACCCTCGCGACCGTGACCCTGCAGAACTACTTCCGTCTCTACAAGAAGCTCTCGGGCATGACGGGAACGGCCGAGACGGAGGCCGCCGAGTTCATGAGCACCTACAAGCTCGGCGTCGTCGCGATTCCCACGAACCGCTCGATGGTCCGGATCGACCAGCCCGACCTCGTCTACAAGAACGAGGAGGCGAAATTCGCGCAGGTCGTCGAGGACATCGATGTCCGGCACAAGCTGGGCCAGCCGGTTCTTGTCGGAACCACGAGCGTCGAGAAGAGCGAGTACCTGTCGAAGCTTCTCGCGAAGCGCGGCATCCGCCACGAAGTGCTCAACGCCAAGAACCACGCCCGCGAGGCCGCGATCGTCGCCCAGGCCGGGCGGCTTGGATCCGTCACGGTTGCGACGAACATGGCCGGGCGAGGCACCGACGTGATGCTCGGCGGCAACGCCGAGTTCCTCGCCGTCGCCGAGATGCACAGCAAGGGCCTCAGCCCCAACGACACCCCCGACGAGTACGAGGACGCTTGGGACGAGGTGTTCACCAGGGTCAAGGGCGACGTCGGCACCGAGGCCGAAAAGGTTGTCGCGGCTGGCGGGCTCTACGTGCTCGGCACCGAGCGCCACGAGTCCCGGCGCATCGACAACCAGCTGCGCGGACGCTCCGGACGCCAGGGCGACCCGGGCGAGAGTCGCTTCTACCTCTCCCTCACCGATGACCTGATGCGACTGTTCAACTCGGCCGCAGCCGAGTCGCTGATGGGACGCGGCAGCGTACCCGACGACCTTGCGATCGAGTCGAAGGTCGTCAGCCGCGCTATCCGCAGCGCCCAGAGTCAAGTCGAGTCGCGCAACGCGGAGATCCGCAAGAACGTGCTCAAATACGATGACGTGCTCAACCGCCAACGCGAGGCCATCTACGGCGACCGCCGTCACATCCTCGAGGGGGACAACCTCCAGGACCGCACCCAGCAGTTCCTCGAAGACGTCGTCAACGAGGTCATCGACGAGCGAACCGCCGAGGGCCACGCCGACGACTGGGACCTCGAAGCGCTGTGGACGGAGCTGAAGACGCTCTATCCGATCTCGATCACGGTCGACGAGGTGCTGAACGAGGCGGGATCGCGCGGCAAGCTCTCGCGTGCCGACCTCGGCGAAGAGATCATGTCCGACGCCAAGCTCGCCTACGAGAAGCGCACCGAGACGCTCGGTGAGCCGGCGATGCGCGAGCTCGAACGCCGCGTCGTGCTCTCGGTCATCGATCGCCGCTGGCGCGACCACCTCTACGAGATGGACTACCTCAAGGACGGCATTGGCCTGCGCGCGATGGCGCAGCGCGACCCGCTCGTCGAGTACCAGCGCGAGGGTTTCGCCCTGTACCAGTCGATGATGGGGCAGATCCGCGAAGAAACGGTCGGCTTCCTGTTCAACCTCGAGGTCGAGGTCTCCCCGGCCGGCGCGACCGCCGCAGTGCCGACCGTGGCCGCGAAGGGGCTGGGGGCCCCCGCGGCGCCCGTCGACAAGCTCAGCTACTCGGCGCCGAATGTGGAGGGCGAGGTCGAGGTGCGCAACCAGCGCGGCCAGATCGAGCGCACCACACCGGCGACTCCGCGCGGCGCAGACGAGGCGGATGCGGCGCAGGCGACTCCCGCCGGCCCGCAGCGGCCGGCGGCACGCGGTGCGTTCGGTGAGAAGTCCGGCGGCGCGAGCGCGCCACCGGTCAACCGTGCCGAACGCCGGGCCCAGCCCAAGCGCAAGTAGCGCCACCGCCACGCCACCTGGGCCTACAGCACATTGATGGCGGTCGCCCGCCAGCGGGAGTCCATGCCCTCGAGGCGGATGGCAACCGCGCGGGTTCTGGCGCGCCCGCGCACGATGGTCACCGCTTCGACAACGCCGTCGCGCGGCTCGCAGATCGAGGTCGAGCCGATCGAGAAGTTAGGCCTCGCGGGCGTCTGGCCCTTCGCCTGACGGGCCCTGGTCGACAGCACGACACGCTTCAGCAGATGACGATATACGTCATCCGAGACCCAGCGGGAAATCTGTTCGAGATCCCGTGCCCCCGCGAGGATCTCGATGACGCAGCGCGTGAGGTTCTCCAGGAGCGGCGTCGGCGCGGGAAGCGCGGAGCTGGATGACGGTTGGTGGCCGAAGAACTCCTCGGAATCGAAGCGGGACTTCGGCGGCCCCTGGGCTGCGGGCGTCTCGGTGGTGAACGGGTGCCCCTCAGGAAACGCGGTACTCATAGCTGGCTCCGAACGCTCGGGTAGCGGCGTGAACCCGTCCCCGTGCGGGAGACGAGTGACATGAGAGTGTCACTGTCTCACTCGCCCCACCCCCTGTCCACGCCCCACTATTGGGCTGTGGATAACCTCCGGCGGCTGGGTGTCGGCGTGGTTAGCGTCGCAGGATGCGCTGGGACGACCTATTCGACGACCTGGAGGGTCAGCTCGAGCACGAGCTCAGCGCCGAGGAGGTCGACCTGCGCGCGGAGGAGGAGCGGCTGCGACTGGGGCGTCTCGCCCTGCGTGATCGGATCATCGCGATCCGCGGCTCCGAGCCGAAGCACTCGCCTTGGTCGATTCGCCTGCGGCTCACGAGCGGCAGGCACATCGACGTGCGCCCCGACACCGTCGGCAGGGACTGGTTCTCGGCCGACCTGATCGGCGATGGCATCAGGCGAGCCCAATGCATCGTTCCGCTCGCCGCGATCTCCGGCATCCTGCTCACCCGCTCGCAAGTCGCGCACTCCCTCGCCGGCCCCGACCGGGAACAGCCGGAGCGTGGGCTGTCGGCGCGCCTCACCTTCGGGTTCGTGCTGCGCGATCTCTGCCGGCGCCGCGCCGGGGTCGAACTCGACCTGCTCGACGAGACCGTCGCGGGGACGATCGACAGGGTCGGCCGGGATCACCTCGACCTCGCCGTGCACGAGCCGGGATCGGCCAGGCGCGAGTCTGCGGTGAGCCAGTATCGGCTGATCCCGTTCGCTCAGCTGTCGCTCGTGCGGGTCTGAGGCCTGTCTCTCGGGTCGAAGGAGTACTCGGGGAGGTTGGCATATTCGGCTTGGTTCCAGAGTCCTATCCGGCGGGACTCCTCATACTTGGCGTCGATGTAGGACTCCAGCACGCTGCGCTCGATGCGCCAGTGGCCGCTCGCGCCGATCTTGATGGCCGGCAGCTCTCCCGAGCGGACCAGCGAGTAGGCCTGGCGTGCAGAAATGTTGAGCAGTTCGGCCGTGTCGGCCAGAGTCAGGAACCGGCCCAGCGCGCCGGTGTTCTCGATCCCGTTCATTCGATGATTATGAGGGCGGCGCCACCCGTCGAACCGGGCTGTGGATAACTTTCCCGGGCGGCGGCTGGGAGCGCTGAGATGAACACCTGACTGATCGGCATCCGAGGGAGCAGGTGGGAATGAGGCGCAGCAGCCCGGCGGCATCCCGGGAACGGGCGCCGCGATCGTTCTGGTTCGACCCTCGGTTCGGCATTGGCCTCGCCCTCGTCGCAGCCTCCGTTGCCGGCGTCGTCTGGCTCGTCTCGGCCGCCGACCGCACCGTCGAGGTGTGGGCGGCTCGCTCGGCCCTCAGCCCGGGAGACACCGTGACCGGGGACGACCTGGTGCTCCGCAGCGTGCGCCTCGGTGCCGCCGTCGATCTCTACCTCGGCACCGGGGTGCTCGGTGATAGTGGGCTCGTCGTGACGCGAGCGGTGGCCGCCGGCGAACTCGTGCCCGCCTCCGCGGTCGGGGCGCCAGAGGGGGTGCAGCTCGCTGCCGTCGTCGTGACCGTGCGCGCCGACCTGCCCCAATCGGTCGGGTCGGGCTCGGTCGTCGACCTGTGGTCGGCTCGGCAGACCGACGAGCGCGGCTTCGGTCCGCCAGCGGTACTCGTCGGCTCCGCGACCGTGGTCCGGGTGCTGGAGGCCGACGGGATCATTGTGGGCAGCGCCGCGGTCGCGGTGGAGATGCTCGTGCCGCGGTCGAAGGTCGCCGCGGTGCTGGGGGCAATCGCGAACGCCGACGCGATGTCACTGGTTCCCGTGAGCCTTCCGGTTGGGGGCTAAGTCGTGGCGAGAATCGCGATCGCCGCGCCGCTCGCGCTCGAGGACAGGCTCCTCGACGAGTTGCGGCGCCACGGGCACAGCGCGGTCGCCCGGTGCGACAGCGCCGACGAGCTCGCCAGCATCCTCGCCGACTGCGGCGCCGACATCGCCATCGTCGCGGCCGGCCACCGGTACCTCACCGGGAGGCTGCTCGAGGAGAGCGATGCGGCAGGGGTGCGGGTCATCGCGCTGGTCGCTTCCGATGCCGAGCGTCGCCATGCTGCCACCCTCGGCCTCCACGAACGCGCCGAGGCGGACGGCCCGTGGTCGCAGATCGAAAGCCTCATCGCCGGCACCGTGCCGGCGTCGCCGCAACGAACCGGACGCGGCAGGGTCATCGCCGTGTGGGGGCCGGCCGGCTCACCCGGGCGCACGACCATCGCAATCGCCGTCGCCGCCGAACTCGCGGCCGCCGGGGCCAGCGTCGCGCTCGCCGACGTCGACACGCACAGCGGTTCAATCGCACCCGCGCTCGGACTGCTCGACGAGGCGCCTGGATTCGCGGCCGCCTGCCGCCTCGCCGGGGCGAATAGCCTGAGCCGGGGGGAGCTCGAGCGCATCGGCGCACGCTACCTCTCCGGCCACGGGAGCTTCTGGGTTCTGACCGGCATCGGACGCCCCAACCGCTGGCCGGAGCTGTCGGGCGACCGAGTCGTGGCAACCCTGCGGGAGTGCCGGGAGTGGGTCGACTACACCGTCGTCGACACGGGGGCGAGCCTGGAGAACGACGAGGAGATCTCAAGCGACCTGTTCGCTCCCCGACGCAACGCCGCCACCATCGCCGCCCTGCGGGAGGCGGACGACGTCATCGCCGTGGGCTCCGCCGACCCGGTCGGCCTCTCCCGGTTCCTCCGTGCGCACGTCGACCTCGTCGAGACCCTGCTCACCGACCGCGTCACGGTCGTGATGAACCGGGTGCGGCCGGGCGCGATCGGTCCGAACCCCGCGGCGCAGGTCGCGCAGGCGCTCCTGCGCTTCGGCGGGATATCGTCGCCGGTGATCGTGCCGAACGACCAGCCGGCGCTCGACGCCGCGGTGCTCACCGGCCGCTCGCTCAGGGATGTCGCTATGCGGTCCCCCGCCCGCGTTGCGATCGGCCGGTTCGTCGCCGCGCGCCTGCTGCCCGAGCCATCGACGCCCGTGCCGACACGGCGGACGCTACGCCGCCGTCCGGCGGCCGCGACCTGATCGATGCGTTGGCGACCGCGGTGAGATCTGCTCGCTCCGCTGGCGATGCTGCTCAGTCGGCGAGCGGGATCACCTCGAGGCGGTCGCCGGGGCCGGTCACAATCAAAACTCGCGCTCCGGAGACCCCCTCAAGGGCGGCCGCAACCCGGTCCGCCGACGGGGCAACGGTCGCGGGCTCTGTGCGCATCCAGACGCTCACGGCGGCGCCGCTCGCCTCCCGCACCGCACGCACGAGCGGGTCAGGGTCGGCTCCGGTGACGAGAAGCACTCGCCCGATCGTGCGGCGGCGCCCGGGCTCCCGGGCGATCCGCGCGGCATCCCGGCGCCACACCGCAAAGTGGTAGGCCGCCACCAGAGCGGTCGCGGTGAGCAGCCCGAGCGACGCCCGGACGCGCTCGAGCAGACTCCCGCCGCTCGCCCCGTCGAGCGTGAACTCGAAGATCCGAAAGCCGATCACGAGAAGGGTGATGAGCGCGACGACGGCGCTCACGCCGAAGACGGCAATCAGATACACTCGCCGGCCGGTGGAGCCGATCGCGTCCGTGGCCACGGGGGCGGTGGGTCGCCAGACCATCCACCACAGCGGTGCACCGACGGCGAGCGAGCTGATGCCCGCGAGCAGAAGTGTGCGGGCGCCGGACTCAGCGAGCGGGCTGCCGATCGCGGCGAGCAGCGAGTTGACGATGATTCCGATCCCGGATGCCGCTGCGGCCAGGCCCACCCCCGAGGTCACGAGACGCGTGGGCAAGCCGATCTCGCCCGGGTCGCGTGTCGCGATCCCCCGGTAGTAGACCCAGACGAGCGAGCCGACGACCGCCGCAGCGATCGCCGTCCCGAGCGGCTCAAGGATCGACGAAACGGGGTCGTTGCGGTCGACGGCAAGTTCCAGCAGCACGAAGAGCGTTGTCCCGAGACCCCCCAAGGTCAGGATCACGGCACCGAGCGCGGCGACGATGACGAGTGCGACGGCGGCGAATCCGGAACGGAGCGGCGCGGCGCGGTCGCGGAACCAGTGCCACCACCAGATCGCAGAACCACCGATCATCCAGACCAGCCCCTGCAGGGTAGTCTGCCACCAGGGCGAGCCCGCGATCGCCGAACCGGTGCCCGCGATGGAGGCGTCGAGCACACTCCCGATCGCGGTGACGGCCCCGCCCACCCCGATGATGAGCCCAAATAAATAGCCGATGACGGGGGCGAGGTTCGCAAGGTGGGTCGGGCTCTTTGCCGGGTGGTGGCGCATCCACTGGTGCCACAGCCAGACGAGCGCCCAGACAAGTCCGCTGGCGAGAGCCTGCGGCTGCCACTGCCCGCCGACACCGGCCGAGGCGGTGGACAGCAGCGACGTCGAGAAGGTGATGAGCGACACCATCGACATCGCGGCGAGGTAGAGGCCCCACGCGACCGACGAGCGCTCGGCGGCGTCGGTGAGTCCGCGCCAGAGGAACCACCAGAGAACCAGGGCGAGCGGCCCGCCGACGAGGGTGAACGCGAGGGCCTGGGCGAGGCCGGCGGTATCCCCGACCGCGAGTTCGTTGCCGGCATCCAGCATCCGTCCGAGCAGCCCGCTGAGTCCGATGGCGGCGATCGTGACGGTGGCGAAGAGGAGTCCGAAGACGATCAGGCGCCGTACGCTCCTGCCAGCCCCGCTCGCGATACCGGGAGCGGCCTGCACCGCGGTCACGGGAGTGCCCGGCAGATGATGAGCGGCCACGGAGCAAATTCGATAAGCCACGCGCCGTCGATCCTCACGAGGTCGAAGTCGTCCTGGAATTCCTGCTCGTCGATGCCGAAGGGGCCATTCTCGTAAATGGTCGCGATCGAAACGCGCACGTCGGCAGTGTCGTCGCGCTGCGTAGTGGACACGAGACTGACCCTGAGGTTGTTAGTGGTCTCCGAGTCGAACGTGTCGCACTCGTCGGTGACGCCAGGTGAGAGGTACTCCGCGGCGCCACGCTCGTCGCCCGCGATCACGGCGGCCGAGTAGCGCTGCACGACTCCCTCCGGGGTGTCCGCGTCGAGCAGTTCCGGCGCACCTCGGGTCAGGACGACGACGAGCGCAATGATCACGAGCGCGGCGATGACCGAGACGATCGCCCAGAGGGCGCGGTCCCGCCGGGGGGTCGCCGGGCTGTCGACGTGGGGCGCGGCACCTGAGCCGGAATCGTTCTCCATTCGCTTAGCTTGGCCTTGTCGAGTGCTGGTCGACAAGGACCAAAGTCATGACTGTGCGCGGTGCCGTCTCGATGGCTTTCGGCGGGGGGCGGAACGTGGTTCGCTTGGGGGATGACTCGACTTCCGATGTTCCCCCTCGGCTCAGTGCTCTTCCCGCACATGCCCCTGCTCTTGCGGGTGTTCGAGGAGCGGTACCTCGTGATGCTCGCGCGGATGCTCGAGGACGAATCGACACAGTTCGGGGTTGTTCTGATCGAGCGCGGCCAGGAGGTCGGCGGGGGAGAGCAGCGATTCGGGTTCGGCACGCTCGCGAAGATCGCGCAAATGGGCGAGCAGGAGGGTGCCGTCGCGCTCGTCGCGCAGGGTGAGCAACGATTCGAGGTTGTCGAGTGGCTCGAGGAGGCCCCCTACCCGACGGCCGTGATTCGGGAGCTGCCGGACCTCGACTGGGACGAGTCGCTCCGGCCGCTGCGCGCTCAGACGGAGTCCGCCGTGCGCCGCACTCTCGCCCTAGCGAGCGAGTTCGCTGACCTGCCGTGGGCCTCGGATGTGGAGCTGGCGGATGACCCGGCGGCCGCGGCGTGGCAGCTCGCCGCGATCTCCCCGCTGGGGCCGCTCGACCAGGTGCAGCTCCTGCGCTCCGCGTCGATGGAGGAGCTCCTCGGCAACCTGCTCGAGTTGACGACCGCAGCGGCGGAGGCCTACAGCGCGCCCTGGCCCGACGAGTGAGGCCGACGGCGCGCACGGGAGGGCATGCAGCGCCGGTTACGCTGTAACGCGTGTCGACCCTCAGTGATCTCGTGCTCGCGCAAGGCCGGTCCAGTGAGGCCGACGTCGAATGGCTGCACCTCCTTGTCGGTGACTGGCAGCTCCTCGCCGACCTCGCCTTCGCGGACATTGTGCTCTGGGTGCCGACCACCGGCGACTCCTTCGTCGCGGTCGCCCACGCCCGGCCGTCGAGCTCGGCGACGCTCTTCTACCGCGACTTCGTCGGCCAGAACATCAAGCCCGAGTGGCGCAAACAGGTCACCGACGCCTTCCAATCGAGCCATATCATCGACTCCGCCGCTCCAGACTGGTACGAGGAAACCCCGACCAGGGTGCGGGCGGTGCCCGTACTCCGGCGCATCGCCGTCACCGGGTCCGAGACGACGGCGCATCCCGTCGCCATCATCACAAGGCACACCAACCTCAGCGAGGCGAGGACCCCGAGCCGACAGGAGCTGACCTTCAACGAGTGCGCCAACGACCTGTTCGCGATGATCGCGGCCGGGGACTTCCCCGATCTCGGGGCGCCGACGGGGCCGCGCCGGGGCGCCCCCCGCGCATCCGACGGGCTCATCCGCCTCGACGTCGACGGCACGGTGACCTTCGCGAGCCCCAACGGACTCTCGGCCTTCAACCGCATGGGCTTCGCCGGCGAACTCGAAGGAGAGTCCCTCGCCGAGGTCACGACCGGGCTACTCAAGGGCCAGGTCATCATCGACGAGTCGTTGCCGCTCGTGGTGACGGGCCGCGCCCCCTGGCGCACCGATATCGAGGCACGCGGGGTAACGGTGTCGCTGCGCGCGATCCCGATCCGCGACCGCGGCGAGCGGGTGGGGGCGATCGTGCTGTGCCGGGATGTCACCGAGCTGCGGCACCAGGAACGCGAGCTCATCACGAAGGACGCGACGATTAGGGAGATCCACCACCGGGTCAAGAACAATTTGCAGACGGTCGCATCGCTGCTGCGCATCCAGGCCCGCCGAACGAGGTCGGAGGAGGCGCGGGAGTCGCTCAACCAGGCGATGCGCCGGGTCGCCGCGATCGCTGTGGTACACGACACCCTCAGCGAGGGCCTCAACCAGAATGTCGACTTCGACGCCGTGTTCGACCGCGTGCTGCTGCTCATCGCCGAGGTCGCCTCGACCCACAACACGAAGGTGCACCCCAAGTCGACCGGCAGCTTTGGTAACCTGCCGAGCGAGTACGCCACCCCGCTCGCTCTGGCGTTGACGGAGCTGGTCACCAATGCCGTCGAGCACGGACTCGCCGGGCGAGAGGGCGAGGTCGAGATCATCGCCGAGCGGGATGACGAGCGGCTCTGCGTGAAGGTGCGCGATACGGGCAGTGGCCTTCCCGAGGGCAAGGTCGGCTCGGGGCTCGGCACCCAGATCGTACGTACGCTCATCCAGGGCGAACTGGGCGGCACAATCGACTGGCACACGATGGTGGGCAGCGGCACCGAAGTGACAATCGATATCCCGCTCGCCTGGATCAACGTTCGCTAGGCAGGCCTGAACGCAGAAACGGCACCTGATTCCCGCAGAACGGGGTCAGATGCCGGATCAGTGCGTCGACCGCTGGCCGACGAGGTGTTCGAGGTGCTGCCTAGGAGGCGCGGCGTGCGCGCGCAGCGCGGCGCTTGAGGGCGCGACGCTCGTCTTCGCTCAGGCCTCCCCAGACGCCGGAATCCTGGCTCGTCTCGAGCGCGTACTGAAGGCACTGTTCGGAGACGCTGCAACGGCCGCAGACCATCTTCGCCTTCTCAATCTGGTCTACCGCCGGACCGGTGTTTCCGACCGGGAAGAAAAGCTCGGGGTCGGCCGTGAGGCAGGCTGCGTTATCGCGCCAATCCATGGGGGGTACTCCTTTGATTCGTTGCTACGTGTGGTCGAGAGACCAAGAATTTTCGACGATGTCGGTCCGGTGAACGGTGTGTAAACATCGACGAGGTTGGGCTCACGACCTTGTAAGCTTCAAAATCAACCTCACATAGACTCTCATACTGACAATGGCAAATCAATAGTTTTGTATTGGAAGGCACTGTGAGTGGACCCTCCCCTGACGCCCGCGACACGGGGCGCGACCCTCGCCGCTCGGCCCCGCTGAGGCTGCTCGTCGGCCTCCTCCTCGCCGAGGCGCTCGGGCTCGCGGGTCTCACGGCGTTCCTGCTGTTCGAGATCGTGACCGAGGTTCCCGACTCCTACGCTGCGGCAATCGGCATCACCGTGCTCGCCGCGATCGCGACGCTCTGGCTCTCGATCATCGCGATCAACACGCTGCGAGGATTCGCCTGGGTGCGCGGGGCCATCGTCACGATGCAGGTGCTGCAGATCGCCGTGGCAATCGGAAGTTTCCAGGGCCTGTTGGCGCGCACAGACATTGGCTGGCTGCTGCTGGTTCCCGCGGTGGCAGTGCTCGCCCTCCTGTTCAGTCGACCCGTGCTGGCGGCGACGGCGAGGCGCGGCGACTAGAGCAGGTCTTCGGCCGCGGTATCCGCTATCCGGTGTATCCACCACGAGTAACGCAGGAGTTTCGGCGGGCTCGCCGCGTTTCGGGGTCGTGCGAGGCGGCGTGTTGCCGTTTCTCCTGCCGGGGGGCACGTTGCCGCGCGACCGGGTCTCGTTGCCTGCCGCAGCGGCTTAGACAGGAAGGAGCACCCGAGCGCCCCGTGGCGACGGCGACAGCGAGGGGCGGCGACTAGAGCAAGCCGAGCTTCTTTCGCAGCGAGGCGACGTGGCCGGTTGCCTTCACGTTGTACAGCGGCAACTCGATGGTGCCCTGCTCGTCTATGACGAAGGTTGACCGCAGCACCCCGGTCACCGTCTTGCCGTAGAGCGACTTCTCGCCGTACGCGCCGTAGGCCTTGTGTACCTCGAGGTCGGGGTCGCTCAGCAGCGGGAAGTTGAGGTTCTGCTCGGTTCGGAACTTCTGCAGTGCCTTCGGCCCGTCTTTCGACACCCCGAGCACCTGGTAACCGGCTGATTTCAGCGAGTTGAGGTTGTCGCGGAAGTCGCAGGCCTCGGTCGTGCAGCCGGGGGTGGATGCGGCCGGGTAGAAGTAGATGATGACCTTCTGGCCGGCGTGATCAGCGAGTGCCACAGCGGTGCCCGCAGAATCGTCGAGCGTGAATGCCGGGGCGGCGATGCCAGCGGACAGGCGGGCAGAGGTGTCGGTCATGGGGTCTCCAACGCGAGTCTTGGGGCGGTTGAGACTCATGCTAACCTTGATCCTCGGCTGCGGAATTCACGGCGGCCGCGCGCATCCCTAGCTCAATTGGCAGAGCAACTGACTCTTAATCAGTGGGTTCTCGGTTCAAGTCCGAGGGGGTGCACAGCGAAGCCCCTCGATCCAACGATCGGAGGGCTTTTTCGCGTCTGCGCCGCTGAGGCTGTCGTGTCGACGTGTCCGATGTCGAAGCCCCCGGGGCTGCCGGCGCCCGAACGCACGGATGGGCCGGTCACGGGGTGACCGGCCCATCGCAGCAGACGGGTGAGGTTACTTCTTCTCGCCGAAGACGTCCTTCTCCATCGCGTCGTAGCCCTCGGCCTGCGGGTCCCGGTGCATGCCGCCGCTCAACGCGTACTCCTCCTCGGGGGAGAGCACGAGCTGACGGCGTCCGTAGAGGGCGAAGCCAGCGAGGATGACCGCGTAGACGATGATGATCCCGATGATCGCGGGCTGGAACGCCTCATTGAGCAGGAAGCCCACAAAGATTAGCGCGGAGATCAGGGCAGCGATCACCGCGCCGGGCACGCCCCAGGGGCTGACGTAGGGACGAGCCGCATTCGGGAACTTCCGTCGCAGGATCACGAACGAGACCATCTGCAGGAAGTAGGCGAGCACAGCCCCCCAGACGGCGATGTTGAGGATGATCGCTCCAGCAACGGCACCGGCGCCCTCGTTGACCGCCGCGAGCAGTTCCAGCACGAGAAGCGCGACGAACCCGATCACCGCGCCGACGATAAGCGCAACCCACGGGGTCTGGCGCTTGCCAGTGAGTGAGAAGAACTTCGGGTAGTACCCGGCACGGGAGAGCGAGTACATGTTTCGGCCGTAGGCGAACATGATGCCCTGCAGGGAGGCGAGCAGCCCGACGAGGGCGAACAGCGCGAGGACCGCGGCCAGTTCGTCGCCGACGATGGCACGGAATCCGTCGAGCAGCGGTTCGAGTGAGACGCCCGTCGCTTCCGCCCCGAGGACCCCCGTGTTGAGCACGAGGATGAGCAGGCCGGTCGCGATGAGGGTGGCTCGGGCCCAGAGCCCCGCCCTCGGGATGTCCCTGGACGGGTTGTGGGACTCCTCGGCAGCGAGCGGGAGCGCCTCGATGCCGAGGAAGAACCACATCGCGAAGGGGAGGGCGAAGAGGATCGGCACCACGCCATGCGGCAGGAATGCGCTCTGGCCCTCGTCCGGCGGGATGTTGAAGAGGTTGTCGACGGTCCACAGTCCCGAGAACGCCGCCATAGCGGAGAAGACGAGCAGGATGCCGATGGAGATGATCGAGACGATGATCGCAAACCTGAACGAGATCGCAGCCCCCGCAGCGTTGAGGGCGATGAAGACCGCATAGAGGATCAGCCACCAGATCCACATGTTGCCTTCGAACGAGAAGCCGAGCAGCTCGCTCGTGATGAAATCGGCATACTGTGCCGAGAAGTAGACGATGACCGCGGTAGTCGCGACGTACTCGATGGTTTCCGCGAGCCCGGTGATCAAGCCGCCCCACGGCCCCATCGCCGATCGGGCGAATGAGTAGGCACCGCCGGTGTGCGGCATCGCCGCCGCCATCTCACCGATGCTGAAGATGAGGCCGTAATACATGACCACGAGGACCGCGAAGGCGATCACCATGCCGCCGAAACCGGCGAAGTCGATGCCGAAGTTCCAGCCGGAGAAGTCGCCCGAGATGACGGCGGCGACGGCGAGACCCCACAGCCCCCACACTCCGGCGGATCTCTTCAGTGATCGTTTTTCGAAGTACCCGTCGGCGGCTTGGGTGTAGGTGACGCCGGAAGTGGAGCGCTTGCCTGAATCAGTCATGGATTTTTTCTCCCAGAAGCGGTGCGGAACCGGTAGAGATCGCGGGTGGTCTCGCCCGCGAGTGGATCAGGTTTTATTGGAGCGTAGTGGTCTATTGGTACCCGCTGTCTACCTTTGGGCGTAAATATTTCGTGACAAACATGCTGATCCCGGCGCGTACGCTGTGGTGTAATGGTCGGACGTTGCCGCTCGGGCAACCTCGCGTGGCTCGACGAGGAGACAAGATCATGGCAGCACGAACCGGAATGATCACCACGGACGAGCTGAACCCACTCATCGACACGGGTGAGATCGACACCGTCATCGTCGCGTTCACCGACATGCAGGGCCGGCTCGTCGGCAAACGCGTCGCCGCGAGATTCTTCAAGGACGAGATCTCCTCGCACGGCGCCGAGTGCTGCAACTACCTGCTTGCCGTCGACGTCGAGATGAACACCGTCGACGGCTACCGCATTTCGTCGTGGGAGAAGGGCTACGGCGACATGGCCATGATCCCCGACCTCGCGACCATGCGGCTCATTCCCTGGCTGCCGGGCAGCGCGCTCGTAATGGCCGACCTGACCTGGCTCGACGAGGCGCCCGTGCGGCCGTCGCCGCGCGAGATCCTCAAGGCGCAGACCGCTCGGCTCGCCGAGCTCGGTCTCGTCGCCCAGATCGGCACCGAGCTCGAGTTCATTGCCTTCGACGACAGCTACCGGGACGCCTGGAAAAAGGGCTACGTCGCTCTGACCGCCTCGAGCGACTACAACATCGACTACGCGATTCTCGCCTCGACCCGCATGGAGCCGCTTCTGCGCGACATCCGGGTGGGGATGGAGGGCGCAGGCCTCTACTGCGAGGGCGTCAAGGGGGAGTGCAACCTCGGCCAGCAGGAGATCGCGTTCCGCTACGACGAGGCCCTGGTCACCTGCGACAACCACTCGGTCTATAAGAACGGGGCGAAGGAGATCGCCGACCAGCACGGCAAGTCGATCACCTTTATGGCTAAGTACGACGCGCGCGAGGGCAACAGCTGCCACATCCACATCAGCCTGAGGGGCACCGACGGCAGCGCGGTCTTCGCCGATGAGGATGCCGAATATGGGATGTCGAAGATGTTCCGGCACTTCATCGCCGGCCAGCTGGCGGCCATGCGCGAACTCACGCTGTTCTTCGCACCCAACATCAATTCCTACAAGCGGTTCGTCGAGGGATCCTTCGCCCCGACGGCCGTTGCGTGGGGCCTCGACAACCGCACCTGCGCGCTGCGCGTTGTCGGGCGCGGTCACAGCATGCGGGTGGAGAACCGCGTGCCGGGCGGCGACGTCAACCAGTACCTGGCGGTTGCCGCCCTCATCGCGGGCGGCCTCCACGGCATCGAGAACGAGCTTGAGCTCGAGCCACTGCTCGAAGGCAACGCCTACGGCAGTGCCGCGCCCCGCGTACCCGCGAGCCTGCGTGAGGCGGCCGAGCTCTTCGGCGGCTCGGCAATCGCTCGCGCGGCCTTCGGCGACGACGTCGTCGAGCACTACCTCAACAATGCGGGCGTCGAGGTCGCCGCGTACGACGCGGCCGTCACCGATTGGGAGAGAGTCCGTGGCTTCGAACGGCTCTGAGGTGACGCGCTCCAGCGCGCCCGTCATCGGCATCACGACCTACCTCGAACCGGCACGCATGGGGGTCTGGGATGTTCGCGCCGCTGTGCTTCCCGAGGTGTACCTGGCTTCGGTGATCGCGGCGGGAGGCATTGCGGTGCTGCTGCCGCCGCAGCCGGTCAGCGACGAGATCGTCGACCGGGTGCTCGACTCGCTCGACGGCCTTGTGCTGAGCGGGGGAGCCGACATCGATCCAGGCCTCTACGGTCAGGAGCCGCACGAGGCGACCGCGCCGCCCCGGGTCGACCGGGATGCGTGGGAGCGGGCGCTCGTCACGAGAGCGATCGCGCGCCGCTTGCCGTTTCTCGGCATCTGCCGGGGTGCCCAGATGCTCAACGTCGCGCTCGGCGGCACGCTGCACCAGCACCTGCCCGAGATCGTCGGCAGCACGAAGTACCAGCCGGCTCCCGCCCAGTTCGGACCGGTCGACGTCGAGGTGGCCGGGAACAGCCGCCTCGCCGAGGTGCTCGGCCAGACCGCGTCGAATCTCAACGTGCTCTGCTACCACCACCAGGGGATCGACCGGCTGGCCGATGGACTCACGGTGACGGCGGTCTCCGACGACGGCGTGATCGAAGCCGTGGAACTTGGGGCGGTGCCGTTCGGCATCGCCGTGCAATGGCATCCGGAGCAGGATGCCGCCGACCGACGACTCTTCGAAGGACTGGTGAGGGCAGCGAGATGACCACCACAACACTGATCAACCCCGCCGACGAGAACGTGATCGGGACGATCGAGCACTCAACGCTCGAGCAGGTCGACGAGGCGATAGCGCGCGCGACACTCGCCCAGCTCGGCTGGGCTGCACTCGCGCCTGCCGACCGCGCCGCCGCGCTGCGCCGGTTCGCGGCCGCCGTCGACGGTGCGATCGACGACCTTGCGGCCCTCGAGGTGGCGAACTCCGGGCATCCGATCGGGCAGGCGCGCTGGGAGGCCGGCCACGTGCGCGACGTCCTGAACTACTATGCGGCCGCCCCCGAGCGGATGCTCGGCCAGCAGATCCCCGTGGCCGGGGGCATCAACGTGACCTTTCTCGAGCCGATCGGGGTCGTCGGCATCATAGTTCCGTGGAACTTCCCGATGACGATCGCGAGCTGGGGATTCGCACCCGCGCTCGCCGCGGGCAACGCCGTTGTGCTGAAGCCCGCGGAATGGACCCCGCTGACCGCGATCCGGCTCGGCGAGCTCGCGCTCGAGGCGGGCCTGCCTGCAGGCCTGTTCCAGGTGCTGCCGGGCAAGGGGTCGGTTGTCGGCGAGCGGTTCGTCACGCACCCCGGGGTCGGCAAGATCGTCTTCACCGGGTCGACCGAGGTTGGCAAGCGTGTAATGGCCGGATGCTCGGAGCAGGTCAAGGCCGTCACCCTCGAACTCGGCGGCAAGAGCGCCAACGTGGTGTTCGCCGACTCCGACCTCGAGAAGGCCGCCGCGACCGCCCCCTACTCCGTGTTCGAGAACGCCGGCCAGGACTGCTGCGCACGCAGCCGGATTCTGGTGCAGCGGAGCGTGTTCGACCGATTCCTCGAGCTGCTCGAGCCCGCGGTTATGGGCGTGAAGGTGGGCCAGCCCGCCGATGCCGACACTGAAATGGGACCGCTCGTCTCGCGCACCCACTTCGATTCGGTCGCGGCCTACGTTCCCGATGACGCCAGAGTGGCCTTCCGCGGCAGCGCGCCCGCCGGCCCCGGTTTCTGGTTCCCCCCGACCGTTCTGCTGCCCGCGTCCGACACCGACCCCACGGTCACCGACGAGATCTTCGGCCCCGTCGTCACCGTGCAGGCCTTCGACGACGAGGCCGACGCGATCAGGATGGCCAACGCGAGCCAATACGGCCTCTCCGGCTCGATCTGGACCCGCGATCTCGGCCGCGCCCTGCGCGTCTCGCGCGGCATCGCGACCGGCAACCTCTCGGTCAACTCCAACTCCTCGGTGCGCTACTCGACACCGTTTGGCGGGTTCAAGCAGAGTGGACTCGGGCGCGAGCTCGGACCGGATGCCGCGGCGGCGTTCACCGAGACCAAGAACGTCTTCATCTCGACCGTCGATTGAACCAGGAGCAGCCATGACAGTCACACCCCTCGATCTCACCCAGCGCCTCGCCGGCCGGGTCGCGGTCATCACCGGAGGCGCGAGCGGAATTGGCCTCGCGACGGCGCGACGACTCGCGGCCGAGGGCGCGAAGGTCGTCATCGGTGACCTCGACGTCGCGACTGGCACCGCGGCTGCCAAAGAGGTCGGCGGTCTTTTCGTTCAGGTTGACGTGACCGACGAGGCCCAGGTCGACAATCTGTTCGGTGCGGCCGACGACGAGTACGGCTCGGTTGACATTGCCTTCAATAACGCCGGAATCTCGCCGCCCGACGATGACTCGATCGAGACCACTGAGCTGCCGGCCTGGCAGAAGGTGCAGGACGTCAACCTCAAGTCGGTGTACCTGTGCTGCCGTGCCGCGCTCCGCTACATGGTGCCGCAGCGCAGCGGCTCGATCATCAACACCGCCTCCTTCGTCGCCGTGATGGGCTCGGCAACGAGCCAGATCTCGTACACCGCGTCGAAGGGCGGTGTGCTCGCGATGAGTCGCGAGCTCGGCGTGCAGTTCGCCAGGCAGGGCATCCGGGTGAACGCCCTGTGCCCGGGCCCGGTCGACACCCCGCTGTTGCGTGAGTTGTTCGCGAAGGATGCCGAGCGCGCCCAACGGCGTCTCGTCCACATCCCCATTGGCCGGTTTGCCCGCGCCGACGAGCTCGCGGCCGCCGTGGCCTTCCTCGCGAGCGACGACTCCTCGTTCATGACCGCCACGACGTTCATGGTCGACGGCGGAATCAGCGCCGCGTATGTGACACCCCTGTAGCCGTGTCCGATCCGGGAGGAGAGCTGCATCCGACGGTCGCCGACGATGCGCTCTTCCGGCCGGTTCGCGCCGGCAATGCGTTCGAGGACACCGTCGCGCGGCTGCTGCAGGCGATCCGCCTCGGTATCGTCGCGCCGGGCGAGGCGCTGCCGCCGGAACGTGACCTCGCCGCCCGCTTCGCGGTGAGCCGGGATACCGTGCGTGAGGCGATCAAGTCGCTCGCCGACGCGGGCTTCGTCGTGTCGAAGCGGGGCAGGTACGGAGGCACCTTCGTGTGCGAGACCCTGCCGCCGCGCGGGGTCGCGAACGCGGTCGAGGAGGCGGCGCCGCCGCAGGAGGAGATCACGGCGGCCGAGATCGACGACGTGCTGGGACTCCGGGAGATCCTCGAGACCGGCGGTGCGCGCGCATCCGCTGCCCGCCCGCTGACAGCTGCCGAGCGGGACATGCTGTGGACGCGCCTGCAGGAGACCGTCGCCTCGCCGGCGGCCGACGACTACCGGCGGCTTGACTCCCGGCTGCATCTCACCATTGCCGAGCTCGCCGGCGCGCCGTCGCTCGTGCCGCTTATCGCCGACAATCGCACGCGGGTGAACGACCTGCTCGACCGGATCCCGCTGCTCGAGCCCAACATCGCCCACTCCAACCAACAGCACGAGGCGATCGTGATCGCGATTCTCACCGGCGACGCAGAGCTGGCCGAGAGCGCAATGCGGGAGCACCTCGACGGGTCCGCCGCGCTGCTGCGCGGGTTCCTCGCCTGAGCCCCTGTTTAATGGTCGCGTCCGCTACGCACGCTCCGACCGAAGAGGAACCGCCATGCCAGAACTGAGCCCGTTGCTCGAGGTGGCTATTGCTGTCGTCGCCGCGATTGCCGCTGCGATCGTCATCACGGCGGGTGCCGCGCTCACCCTGCGGCTCGCCGGGCGGCGCAGGGCCTGGCCGAAGGTGCTCGTGGCGCGCGCCCGCATCCCGTTCCGCATCACGCTCACGATCGCGCTCGTCTGGATCGCGGTCGAACTCACGCTGCCGGACGGCGACTGGCGGTTTCTGGTGACCCTCGCCTTCCGCGTCGCCTTCATCATTTCTGTGGCCTGGCTCATCGGCGCCGCCGCGATCTTCCTTGAAGATATGGGCCTCGGTCGCTACCGGCTCGACGTGCCCGACAACCGCGTCGCCCGCCGGATGCAGACCCAGATGGCGCTCCTGCGTCGGCTCACGGTCGTGGTGGTCGTCATCCTCGCCCTCGGCGCGATCCTGCTGAGCTTCCCCGGCGTCGAGGCCCTCGGCGCGAGCATCCTCGCCTCGGCCGGACTCCTCAGCATCGTCGCGGGACTCGCGGCCCAGTCGAGCCTGGCCAATGTCTTCGCGGGAATCCAGCTCGCCTTCAGCGACGCGATTCGCATTGACGACGTCGTTGTGGTGGAGGAGGAGTGGGGGCGGATCGAGGAGATCACCCTCACCTACATCGTCGTGCACCTGTGGGACGACCGGCGCCTTGTGTTGCCGTCGACCTGGTTCACGACGAACCCCTTCCAGAACTGGACGAGGCGAACCTCCGAATTGCTCGGGGCTGTCGAGTTCGATCTCGACTGGACTGTCTCGCCCGACCGCATCCGTGAGGAGCTGGCCCGCATCCTCGCGGGCACCGAGCTGTGGGACGGCCGGGTGTCGGTGCTGCAGGTGACGGATGCCGTCGGAGGGTACGTGCGCGTGCGGATACTTGTGACGGCCGTCGACGCCCCGACCCTGTTCGACCTGCGCTGCCGTGTGCGCGAGGAGATCGTGGCGTGGCTCACCCGCGAGAGCCCCGAGTCGGTGCCGCGCGACCGGGTGCAGCTCAGCAGGCCGGATGCTTCGGCGGACCGGCATCCGGTCACGGCGCAGCCCGAGCCCGTCACGCGCACCGGGACAACCGCCCGTGGTGGTGCCGGGGCCGGTCTGTTCACCGGGGACGAGGATGCCAAGGCCCGGGCCGGCAACTTCACGGGCGCCATTTCCCTCCCGGGGGAGGAGCCCGGCGACGGGGGCGATGGGCGCACCGTTTAGGGATTCAGACGCCCGCTCAGCGCGATCGAGCCGCATCACCCGCTCTGCCCAATAGGATTCGATCGGAAGAGGGGCGCATGGGATCTCGGGCATTGCATCACGGCGAGGACTCCCATGTCTTCCGGCCCAAGCAAGACCTCTGGACTGACGCCTGGGTCATCTGGTCCGCCATCACCATTCCGCTGTTCCTGACCCTTTACCTGCTCACCAGGCAGGACGGGCGCTGGATGCCGTTCCTCGCAGCCCACATCGTGCTGCTGCTGCTGTTCGTCGCGGTGGTGCAACGGCTGAAGGGAGCCGGTGTTGCGCTTGCCACCGACGGCATCCGGGAGCGCGCCTATGCGGGCAGGGTCGTCTTCACGCCGGTCGACCTGGTGTCATCCGTCACTCTCATCCGGGTGTTCGATTCGCTCAGCAACGAGATCTCGCAGCAGCTATTCCTCGTCGACGCCGACGGGCGCACCGTGCTGCGGCTGCGCGGCCAGCTCTGGCACCCCGCTGACCTGACGCGCATCATGAGCTTCTACTCGGTGCCGGTCCACGCGCCGCAGGAGGTACTGACCTGGCGCGAGGTGCGACGCGACCACGGCAGCAAGCTGTCTTGGTTCGAGCGTCATGCCCTGTTGACGCGCGCGCTTCTCGTCCTCGGATTCCTTGCCTTGGCCGTTCCCGCCTCCGTCGGCATCATGGCCGCGATCGAGTAAGGGCGATCGCGAGAGGGTCAGTCCTCGTTCGCCTCGTCGAGCACGGTGCCGATCGCGATCGCGAGCGATAGTGCCCAGCTGACCCACATGAGCGCCAGTCGCCAGTCGCGCGGCCCCTGCCGGGTCATCTGCAGCGTGCTCCAGCCGCTGAACATAGCGCTGATGACGCTGCTGCTGAAAATGAACTTGCGCACGGGACCTCCAGAGATCGTGAGAATTCAACGCTACCCCGTTCGATCCCTGCGAAAAAGCCGAGAAACTGACCGATCGGACAGTCCTGACCGATCGGTCAGATAATCTCGGGGGATGTCCAGCGCTAACGACCTGCGAGAAATCGCGCTCGCCGAGTTCTCGACCACCGGCTATATGGGAACATCGATTCACAAAATCGCGGATGCCGCGGGGCTCTCGAAATCGGCCGTCCTGTACCACTTCGGATCGAAGGAGATCCTGCTCGACGCCGCCATCCGGCCCGCGATCGACGAACTCGAGTCGATCCTGGCCGAACTCGAGTCGACGCCGTTCACGACCGAGTTCCGGGGAGCGTTCCTCGACCGGTTTGTGGATTTCCTGTTCGCGCACCGCCTCGAGGTGAACATGTTCATCAACCAGGGCCCATCGCTCGTCGACGTTCCGGTCATCGACAGGGCCAACGATCTCGTGCGCCGGCTGGCGACCCACGTCACCTCCACTATGGCCTCCGTCGAGGAGGAGATGCGCTTCGCGATCGCGCTCGGCGGCGCGGCCTACATGCTCTGCACCGAGCAGTCGCTCGGACTCGAGGCTGCGCCGATCGGCGAGGCCAAGACCGCGCTAATCACCATCCTGACCGAACTGTTGGCGCCCATCGGCGTGCGCCAGGGCGACTAAGAAACGGACCTGAACAGACATGGCCACCCTTCTCTACCGGCTCGGCCGCTTCTCCTACCGTCGGGCCTGGCCCGTGATCGGCGTCTGGCTCGTGCTATTCGTCGGCATCCTCGGCGGCGGGTTCGCCCTCGGTGGCCAGACTCAGGAGTCCTTCGCGATCCCCGGCACCGAATCGCAGGATGCCCTGGATCAGCTCGATGCGGTATTCCCGCAGGTCGCCGGCGCGAGCGCCCAGGCGATCCTCGTGGCGCCGGACGGCTCCTCGATCACCGACGAACGCTTCGCGGAGCCGATCGCAGAGATGGTGTCGAACATCGCCGCCGTCGACGGAATCGACTCGGCCGTCGGGCCGTTCGACCAGTACGCGGGTGTCGCGGTAACCGACGACGAGCAGATGGCCCGAATCCAGGTGCAGTTCGAGGGCAGGTCAGAGGAGGTCACCCCGGCCATGCTCGACGACCTCACCGGCACCGCCGACATCGGCGAGGACGCGGGGCTGCGGGTGGAATACGGCGGCCAGGTGTTCCAGGACAACACCTTCGGGATCACGATCTCCGAGGTGTTCGGGGTGATCTTCGCCGGCCTCGTGCTGCTCATCACCTTCGGATCGCTCCGCGCCGCCGGGATGCCGCTGCTCAGCGCCCTGATCGGGGTCGGCATCGTGATCGGAGGCATCACCGCGGTGTCGGCCTTTACAACCGTCTCGAGCACCGCGCCACTGCTCGCCCTCATGATCGGCCTCGCGGTCGGCATCGACTACTCGCTCTTCATCCTGTCGCGGCATCGCAACCAGCTCGCCGAAGGCGAGGATCCGGAAGAGTCGGCCGGGATCGCCGTCGGCACCGCGGGCAGCGCTGTCGTGTTCGCGGGCATCACCGTCATCATCGCGCTACTCGGGCTGCTCGTCGTCGGCATCCCCTTCCTCAGTGTGATGGGCATCGGGGCGGCCTTCGCGGTGCTCGTCGCCATCGCGGTCGCCACCACCCTACTTCCCGCCATCCTCGGACTCGCCAAGGGGCGCCTCACCCCCAAGCCCGGTTCGCGCGCCCACCGGCGGGCGCTCGCTCACGACGACCCGAACGCGAAGCCGGCCATGGGCCTGCGCTGGGTCCGGCTCGTGATGAAGGCTCCCATCCTCGCCACGCTCGGCGTCGTCGCTATCCTCGGCACCCTCGCGATCCCCGCGCTCAGCCTCGACCTGAACCTGCCCGACGGCGGCTCGGAGCCGGCGGGCAGCACCCAGCGGGAGGCCTACGAGCTCGTGAGCGACGGCTTCGGCCCCGGCTTCAACGGCCCGCTCGTCATCGCGGTCGACATCACCCAGACAACAGACATCCTCGAGGACCTCGACGGGATCGGCGACAAGCTCCGCAGCCTCGACGACGTGGCGAACGTGAGCCAGGGCATCCCGGATGCCGGGCTCGTCACGGCCATCATCCAAGTCACCCCCGAGAGCGCGCCGGATGCTGCGCAGACAAAAGCGCTCGTGCAGTCGATCCGCGACCTCGCCCCGGAGATCGAGGAGGAGTTCGGCACAACGATCGCCGTGACCGGCGCGACCGCGATCGGGATCGACATCTCGAACCGGCTCACCAATGCCCTCGTTCCATTCGGGCTCATCGTCGTCGGTCTCTCCATTGTGCTGCTGATGATGGTCTTCCGCTCCGTGCTGGTGCCGATCAAGGCGGCACTCGGGTTTCTTTTGTCGGTCATCGCGTCGTTCGGCGTGGTCGTCGCGATCTTCCAGTGGGGCTGGCTCAGCGAGTTCATCGGGGTCGAGAACCCGGGCCCGATCATCAGCTTCCTGCCGATCCTGCTGATGGCCGTGCTTTTCGGCCTCGCGATGGACTACGAGGTGTTCCTGGTCTCGGGCATGCGCGAGGAGTATGTGAAGACTGCAGACGCGAGGTTCGCCGTCGCGCGAGGCTTCGGCAACGGGGCGAGGGTCGTCACGGCCGCCGCCCTCATCATGTTCTTCGTGTTCTTCGCGTTCGTGCCCGAGGGAACGGGAACGATCCAGCCGATCGCCCTGGGACTTGCCGTTGGCATCGCCTTCGATGCCTTCCTCGTGCGCATGACGCTCGTGCCCGCGATCATGACCCTCCTTGGCCGGTCGGCGTGGTGGTTGCCGAACTGGCTCAGCCGAGCGCTGCCGAACATGGACATCGAGGGGGAGAGCCTGCGGGAGCACCGCCATGCGGTGGAATGGACGGCGACCCAGGGAGGCGCGGCGATCAGCGCCGAGCTGCTCATCGCCGAATCCGGCGGCCACCGGGTGAGCCCGCTCAGTCTCAGCATTCCGGCAGGCAACCTTGTTCTCGCGAGCGGGCACCCGGCCGATCGCCGCGTCGTCGCCGCGACCATCGCTGGTCGGGTCGCGCCGGTTAGCGGACGCGCCCAGGTGGCCGGTCTGCCGCTGCCCTCCGAGATGGCCGGGGTCAGCCGCCTCGTCGCCATCGCCGACATCGGCAGCCGCACGGGAAGCACTGTGAGCTACGGCCGTCTGCTCGACGAGCGGCTCCGGGTTACCCAGCCCTGGTACCGGGCGCGGGGGATCCGCAGCCAGACACGTCGGTGGATCGGCCAGGTGAACCAGACCCTGGCGGATACCGGGGCACGGTCCGGGATCCGCATCAGCTCCGACTCGATGCTCGATACCCTCCCAGCGCTCGAGCGCTCAGCGGCGATCGCTTCTGTCGCGATCGCAGAAGGCACACCCGTCGTCATCCTCGACCAGCTCGAGCCCTTCGCCTCAGACGACGACGCGCGCGTGTTTCTCGAGACGGTCTCCCGGCTCGCCGCCGACACGACGACGATCGTCGTCGGGTCGCCCGCCGCCCGTGACCTCGCCGACCGGCATGTCGCCACCCCCCGCCCGATGCTGCACGTCGACCTCTCGTCGCCCGCGCAGCTGCACCCACACCCGCACCCTGACCCGCACCCCATCGATCTCAGAGGAGGCGCGCTGTGAGCACGCCCGTTTCCAGCCCCCGGCGCGCCGCCTGGGGCTCGAGGATCGCCGTCCTCGCCGTCATCCTCATTCCGCTGGCCTTCGCCGGCCTCTTCGTCGGCTCGCTCTCCGAGGCGGACTCCTCGCTCGACCGCATCCCGGCCGCCGTGGTCAACTCCGATGAACTCATCATGCAGACCACCGCCGACGGAACCGAGACCCCGATCTTTGCCGGACGGCAGCTCGTCACCGAGCTCACCGGGTCGGGCAGTGCAGGCTTCGACTGGGTGATCACCAACGCCGAGGACGCCGAGGACGCCCTCGCGTCCGGCGAGGTCTACGCCGTACTCACGGTGCCGGACGACTTCTCCGAATCGATCCTGTCGCTGCAGTCGGACACGCCGCGGCAGGCAGAGATCTCCATCCGCACCGACGACGCCCACAGCTACCTCTCCGGGGCGGTCGCCCAGTCGGTCGGCGACAGCATGGTGTCGGCGTTCGGGCGGGAAATCACCGCCCAGTACATCTCGGGCATCTACTCCAGCATCGGTGAGTTCGGAGAGTCGCTCGGAACCGCCGCGAGCGGCGCGAGCGATCTCGCACGCGGTGCGAGCACGCTCGGCTCCGGCCTCGGCTCCCTCGCCACCGGCGCCGCGTCCACCCAGACCGGGGCCGCCGGGGTGGCCGACGGCATCGCTGGCTACACCTCGGGGGTCGAATCGCTCAGCGGCGGCCTCACCGAACTGCGCGCCGGCGCCCGCGGGCTCACGGGCATCAGCGACGGGGTCGACGGGTTCACCGGGGGAGTCTCGCAGCTCGCCGCAGGAATCGCCGGTGCGAACGCCCAGCTGAGCGACGCAGACCCGACCAACGACGAGGCCGCACGGGCGAGCCTCTCCGCGCTGTCGGGGCAGCTGTCCCAGACCGCGGCGGGCGGCGGCACCCTCGCCGCGCAGACCCGGGGCGGTATCCAGGGCATCCAGGGCGGGATTGCGCGTAGTGCCGGCGGCGCCTCCGCCCTCGTGGCGGGAGGCGCCGACCTCACCGCTGGCGCCGGGTCGATCGCGGGAGCGATCGGGTCGCTCACGACGGGCGTCGCGGATGCGTCGGGCGGCGCATCCGAGCTCGCCACGGGTGCCGCGGACCTCGCCGAGGGACTGCGGCAGGGGGCCGACGCCCTGCCACCGATGGACGGCGATGCCGGAACGGAGGCAGCCTCCGTCGTCGCCGAGCCCATCACCCTCGCGGTCGACCGGGACAACGAGGTAACCAGCATCGGCCAGATCGTCGCGACCTTCTTCGTGCCCCTCGGCCTGTGGATCGGGGCGCTCGCGGTCTTCCTCGTGCTGCGCCCCGTCTCCCGGGTCGGCCTCACCTCGACCGCGGGCACGGGCCGGCTCATCACCGGGACCCTGCTGAGGGCATCCGCGATCACGATCGCCCAGGCCCTCCTGCTCGCCGCGTTGCTGCACACCGCGCTTGGCGTCGACTGGGCGCTGCTGCCGGGGACCCTTGGCCTCTCGGTTCTCATGGCGCTCGCGTTCACCGCGTTTCACTACCTGCTGACAGTCGGGCTCGGCCGCGGAGGGCTCGTGATCTCGCTTCTCGTACTCGCTGTTCAGGTGACCGCGACCGGCGGCCTCTACCCGGTGCAGCTGATCGCCGAACCCTTCCGGGCGATCAGCCCGCTGCTGCCGCTGACGTATGGCGTTTCGGGAATGCAAGCGATCATCGCGGGTGGCGGCGTTGGGGCAGTTGTGTCCGCGGCTCTCGTGGTGGTGGGCTTCGGGCTGGTGAGCGTGCTCGGATCGGTGATTGTCGTGCGCAGCATCCGCCGCTCACGCTCGCTGGGCCTGCTCGCGGTGCCCGCCTAGATGAGTGAGTCCTATTAGGCGGTTGCCGCGTGGGTGCTGTTAAGCAGAGGCAGAGGGTGTTAAACCCTGCGTGTGAAGACAGATTTGAACACCCTCCTGACCACACTTTACGTGCATCTAGACGATCGCATCCTGCCCGGACTCGGCTTTTCGCGAGACCGTCACCCTGGCCGGAAGCCGGCGCTAAGCGACGCGGAGTTACTGTGCTTGGTCGTTGCCCAGCAGATGCTCGGGATCGCGTCTGACCGAAAATGGATCCGCTATGCCCATGCGCACCTGAAAGGCATGTTCCCGAACCTGCCGCAACAATCCGGGTGGGGCAAGAGAGTGCGCCAAGCCACGGGACTGCTATCCGCGGTGATCACGGAGCTGGCCCGCGACACCCCGACCTGGGGCGAGATCACCCGGCTGATCGACTCCACCCCGATATCCTGCGGCAAGTCGAGGGAGACTGTGAAACGCTCAGACCTGGCTGGCCACGCAGGCTACGGATACTGCGCCTCGCACTCCCGGTGCTTCTGGGGATTCCGCCTCTACCTGATCTGCGCCCTTGACGGGATGCCCATCGTCTGGGGACTAGCTAACCCGAAGATCGGGGAACGCGAAGCCGCCGAAGCGATGCTCCGCCACGACAAACATCTCATCCGCCCCGGGCAAGTCATCATCGGCGACAAAGGATTCGCCGGGCGCAGATTCGAGGAGTTCATCACCGATGAGCTAGAAGCCCACCTGATCCGCCCAGACCGCAAGGACGAGAAGAAACGCTTCGGCAAACTCGGCGGCATCCGCCAATGGGTCGAGTCCGTCTTCGACACCCTGAAAGGCCAACTCACCCTCGAAGACCACGGCGGACGCACCATTCCCGGCATCTACTCCCGAATCGCAGCCCGACTACTCGCCCTCGCCACAGGAATCTGGCACAACTGGCTCATCGGAGCATCACACAAACGATCCCTCATCGCCTACGACCATTAGGACTCACTCATCTAGTGCGCGTCGGCTCGCTCCGACCCAGCGGAGGAGATTCGGCGACACTCCCGGTCTGGGTGTCACCAACCGCGGCGTGTCGAACGAATCTCCTCGGTTAACGGCTCGACACCTTCGCGCAGCGCAGCGCAGCGCAGCGCCGCGCCACCCGCGCCATTGGTCGTGAAAGTCAGCCGGAGACGGGAGTCAGGTGGCGGCGCGCGAAAGCCAACGTCTCCTGCAGCCGGGCGAGCCGGTCGGCCTCGCTGCGGGACCGCCGGGTCGTGATCTCGGCGATCAGCGAGCCGTCGAACCCAGTGGAGGCGAGGAGGGCGAGCACTTCGGCGACCGGTTCAGTGCCGTGGCCGGGGATCAGGTGCTCGTCGAGAAATCCGCCGTCCCGGCCCGAACCGTCGCACAGATGCACGTGCCGAAGCCGGTCCCCCATGGCCCGCGCGAGCTCGAGTGAATCGCGGTCGGACAGCGACGCATGGGAAAAATCGAGTGTCATCGCGTCATAGGCGTCGAGGGTCGGGTCCCAGCTTGGCGCGTAGACGTTGAGGCAGCGGCCGGCGATTCTCCACGGGAACATATTTTCGACCGCGAACTGGATGCCGGTGCTCTCGGCGATCGCGCTGACGACCGCAATGAACTCGGCCGCATATCCCCGTTGCCAGCGGAATGGCGGATGCGCAACGACGGTGGGTGCGCCGAGCGCGCGAGCGAGATGAGCGGACTTCTCCAGCTTGACCCGCGCGTCGCGCCCCCAGGCCAGCTGCGACATCAGCAGCACTGGAGCGTGCACCGACAGTACCGGCATCTCGTAGCGCGCGCTCAAGGCGAGAATCTGATCGACCGATCGTGTGGTCGGATCGCTCGTGACCATCAGCTCGACGCCGTCGAAGCCCGCAAGGTCAGCGAGACGAAAAGACTGCTCGGTGTCGAGCGGGTAGACGCAGGTGGTGCTCATGCCGATGGAGATCATCGGTCTCAGCGTACCGACCGCGAGCGAACAGGAGATGGCCGCGAGATGGCGGCGGGGGGAGCGGCCGGGGCGGCCTGATAGCGTGGAATGTGCTTATCTCGCGACTACACGCGGCGCATAGCTGAGGAGAGAGCACACATGACCCAGACCATCGACGAGCGCGAGCAGTACGACTTCGTCGTCGTCTCCAACCGCCTACCGGTCGACCGAGTGGTGCGCCCCGACGGGTCTGCGCACTGGCGGCCGTCACCAGGCGGACTGGTGACCGCCCTCGAACCGGTCATGCACAGCAGGGGCGGCGCCTGGATCGGCTGGTCCGGCCAGCCCGACCTCGACTTCGAACCATTCGACAGCAACGGCATCCGGGTCGTACCGGTTCGGCTGAGCGCCCGTGAGGTCGAGCACTACTACGAGGGCTTTTCGAACGGCACTGTCTGGCCGCTGTATCACGACGTCATCGCGCCGCCCATCTTCCACCGGGACTGGTGGGAGACCTACGTCACGGTCAACCAGCGGTTCGCCGAGGCCGCGGCGAGCAGCAGCAACATCGGTGGCACCGTATGGGTGCACGATTACCAGCTCCAGCTTGTTCCGAAGATGCTGCGCGCGCTACGGCCCGACCTCACCATTGGGTTCTTCAACCACATCCCGTTTCCGCCCTACGGCATCTACTCGCAGCTGCCGTGGCGCACGCAGATCGTCGAGGGCCTGCTGGGCGCGGATGTCATCGGGTTCCAGCGTCTCGCCGACGCCAACAACTTCTCCCGGGCGGTGCGCCGACTGAAGGGCTTCGTCACGAAGAACCCCATCATCGAGGTGCCCCTCGTCGACGAGTCCGAGGGGGTCAGGGCGCACGGCCCGGTGCGGAAGGGGCAGGAGTTCCGCACTGTTGTTGCGCGCCACTTCCCCATCTCGATCGACAGTGCGGCCTGGGAGAAGCTCGCCCGCAGCCCGTCCGTTCAGGCACGTGCAAAGCAGATCCGCGAGGACCTCGGAAACCCCAGGTCGATCCTGCTCGGCGTTGACCGGCTTGACTACACGAAGGGGATCGGCCACCGCCTGAAGGCCTTCGGCGAGCTCCTCTCCGACGAGAGCCTCACGATCGAGGACGCGACGCTCGTGCAGATCGCCAGCCCGAGTCGCGAACGGGTACGCACCTACATGCAGCTGCGGGACGAGATCGAGCTGACGGTCGGGCGCATCAACGGGGACTTTGCCACGATCAGCCATACCGCCATCAGCTACCACCACCACGGTTACCCGCGCGAGGAGATGGTGGCGCTCTACCTCGCCGCTGACATCATGCTCGTCACGGCGCTCCGCGACGGCATGAACCTTGTCGCGAAGGAGTACGTCGCCACGCGATTCGACGACGACGGCGTCCTCATCCTGAGCGAGTTCGCTGGAGCCGCCGACGAGCTCAAGCGCGCCCTGCTCATCAACCCGCACGACATCGACGGGCTCAAGGAGACGATCCTCTCAGCCATGGCGATGCCCAGGCGTGATCGCCAAGCGCGCATGCGCGCACTGCGCAAGCGCGTGCTCGAGAACGACGTCGAGAAGTGGTCGACGGAGTTCTTGCGCGTTCTCACCACGAGCCGCTCCCGCGGCAGGAAAGACTGATTCCCCACCCCATGGTCGACGTCGACTCACCCCCCACCTACTCGCGACTGCCCGAACCGCTCATCGGGGCGATGCGCGAGATCGCCCGCACCAAGAGACTCCTCGTCGCACTGGACTTCGACGGCACCCTCGCCCCCGAGGTCGACGAGCCGGAGCAGGCGCGGGCGACCCCCGAGGCCCGCGAGGCCGTGCTGCGGCTGCTCGAGATGCCGAACACCCGGGTTGCGCTGGTGTCCGGACGGGCGATCGGAAGCCTCGAGCAGGTCGCCGACCTGCCCGACCACGCCCTCCTGATCGGGTCGCACGGGATCGAGCTCCGCCTCGACACGCCCGACGTGCGGCTCAACCTCAGCAGCGACGAACTCGTGCGCCGCGGCGAGCTCAACCGCGTACTCACGGAGGTCGTCGAGGACCTCGACGAGGTATGGATCGAGTCGAAGCCGGCCGGGTTCGCGCTGCACACGCGCCTAGCCACCGCGGAGGACAGCAGGATCGCCCACCTCGTGGCCCGGCGCGAGACATCCGCCGAGTTCGACGACCTGACGGTGCGCGAGGGCAAGAACGTGCTCGAGTTCTCGGTGCGCTCAACGACCAAGGGCGAGGCGATTGAGCACCTGCGCGAATACACGGGCGCTACAGCCGTGTTCTTCGCCGGCGACGATGTGACCGACGAGGATGCGTTCGCAGCTCTTGAGCCAGACGACCTCGGCCTCAAGAGCGGCGAGGGCGCGACGCTCGCGAACCACCGGGTGCCCGGGCCGAGGGATGTCGCGCGCGCCCTGGCGCTGCTCGCCGACCTCCGCGAGGGAGACGTGCACGAGCAGTGAGCGCTGCCGCGTCCGGTTATACTGGGCGAGCGGCTCTCGTAGGGATTCCCCGGGTGCTCCCCAGCGACGTGCACTTGCCGCCCTGACGCCCTGGGAGGCCACGTGATCGCGCTTCTCGTCGCGTTCGGGCTTGTCCCACTGCTGATTCTCCCGCTCGCTCGCCGGCTCGGCCGGCGCGTGTTCTTTATCGCAGCCCTCGTGCCGCTCGCAGCCCTCGTGCACGCGCTCGTGCTCGGGCCCGCCGTCGTCGGCGGCAGGGTCGTCGCCGAAAGCTACTCGTGGATTCCCGAGCTCTCGGTCGCCCTTGCCGTACGGCTCGACGTGCTGTCGTGGGTGATGGTATTGATCGTCACCGGCGTCGGGGCGCTCGTGCTCGTCTACTGCGCAAGCTACTTCCGCGACGAGGAGGTCGGGCTGGGCCGGTTCGCGGCGATCCTCCTCGCCTTCGCCGGTGCCATGTACGGACTCGTCATCGCCGACGACGTCTTCCTGCTCTTCGTGTTCTGGGAGGCGACGAGCGTCTTCTCCTACCTGCTCATCGGTCATTACACGAGGTCGAAAACCAGCCGCAACGCCGCGCTCCAAGCGCTCCTCGTGACCACCTTCGGCGGCCTCGTGATGCTCGTGGGGCTGGTGCTCCTCGCGGCCGAGACCGGCACATCAAGCCTCGCCCAGATCATCGCGCTGGCACCGGATGGTCCGCTGGTCACAACCGCGATCGTGCTCGTGCTCGTCGGGGCATTATCTAAATCCGCGATCGTGCCGTTCCACTTCTGGCTCCCGGCGGCCATGGCAGCCCCCACCCCGGTGAGCGCCTACCTGCACGCAGCGGCCATGGTGAAAGCGGGCATCTACCTCATCGCCAGGATGGCCCCCGGGTTCGCGGAGATGCCCGGCTGGCGCGAAATTCTCGTGACGTTCGGCGTCGCGACGATGCTGATCGGCGGGCTCACCGCCCTCAGGCAATTCGACCTCAAGCTCGTGCTCGCGCACGGAACGGTCAGCCAGCTCGGCTTCCTCACGGTGGTCGTCGGTTACGGAACCCGCGATTCCGCGCTCGCCGGACTCGCGCTCCTTCTCGCCCACGCCCTCTTTAAATCCACGCTCTTCCTCTCGGTCGGCATCGTGGACCACGACGCGGGCACGCGCGACCTGCGCAAGATTTCCGGGCTTGGCCGCCGGTCGCCGGCGCTCGCTGCCGTCGTGCTCGTCGCTCTCGCCTCGATGGCCGGACTGCCGCCGACACTCGGATTCGTCGCCAAGGAGGCGGTCTTCACCTCGCTTCTCGAGGAGGGGCTCGCCGGCGCGCCGCTCGCCTGGCTCGCCCTCGTCGGCGTCGCGCTCGGCTCCGTGCTGACGGTCGCCTACTCCGCCCGGTTCTTCTGGGGAGCCTTCGCCAGAAAGCCCGGAGTCAAGGAGGTGCGGCCCGTTGCCAACAATGCCTGGTTCCTCACCCCGCCCGCGATCCTCGCGGCTACCGGCCTCACGCTCGGCGTGCTTGCGCCGCTGGTGGACGGCTGGCTGTCGGGCTACTCCACCCCGTTCGAACCGGATGCCGCAGACCCCTACTATCTCGCCCTCTGGCACGGCCTCGAGCCCGCACTGGGCATCTCCGCGGTCACCCTCGCCGTCGGCCTCTGGATGTTCTGGAAGCGCGACGCGGTCTTCGGCGCGCAGGGGAAGGTGCGAACCGGCATCTCCGCGGGCGACGGCTACCTCGCGGCGGTGAGGTTCGTCGATCGGACGGCTGCGCGCACGACGAGCATCACCCAGCGCGGCTCGCTGCCGTTCTACCTCGGCGTCATCCTGCTCGTCTTCGTCACGGCGATGGGGGCAGCACTCATCGGCAACCGAACCTGGCCGGACGGCATCCGGCTCTGGGACTCGGCGGCGCAGCTCGGAATCGGCCTTGTCATGGTCATCGCGGCCGTCGCGGCGACCCGCGCGGGAAAGAGGTTCCAGGCGGTGCTGCTCGTCGGTGTCACCGGCTTCGGCATGTCCGCCCTGTTCGCTCTGCACGGTGCCCCGGACCTCGCCCTCACCCAGGCCCTCGTTGAGGTCGTCACGCTCGTCGCCTTCGTGCTCGTGCTGCGGCGGCTCCCGGCGAGGCTCGGGCACCGGCACGGAACCGCGCACCGCGGCATCCGCGCGTTCATTGCGATCGCCGTCGGCGTCATCATGGGCCTAGTGGTCATCGTCGCGCTCGGGGCCAGGACCGAATTGCCGATCTCGCTCGCCTGGCCGGCGCTCGCCTTCGACGATGCCCACGGCCGCAACGTCGTGAACGTCGCCCTCGTCGACATCCGCGGATGGGACACGATGGGCGAGCTGTCGGTCATCATCGCGGCCGCCACGGGCGTCGCGAGCCTCATCTTCATCAGCGGGCGCGCCGACGACCTGCCCCGAGTGCGCCGCAGTCAGGCCCAGGCCACGTTCCGGGCCAGCCGGCAGAGGGCGATCGAGCGGGCGGGCGCCTCATCGGCCCGCACCCCGTGGCTTCTCGCCGGACGGGACATCGCGCCGGAGAACCGGTCGATCCTGCTCGAGGTCGTCGTGCGCCTCACCTTCCACGCCGGCATCGTCGTCTCGGTTTACCTGCTCTTCTCCGGACACAACGCGCCCGGCGGCGGATTTGCCGGCGGTACCGTCGCGGGCCTCGTCCTTGTCGCCCGCTACCTCGCGGGCGGACGCCGGGAGCTCGGCGCTGCGGCCCCGATCAACGCGGGCAAGATGCTCGGCTCGGGGCTGGTGCTCGCTGCCGGCGCGGCTGCCGTGCCGATCCTCTTCGGCGCCGACGCCCTCACCTCCAGCTACATCGAAGGAGTGGTGTGGCCCTTCGGCGACGTCGAGTTCGTCACCTCAACAATCTTCGATATCGGTGTCTATCTTGTGGTCATCGGCCTCGTGCTCGACGTGCTGCGCAGCCTCGGCGCCGAGGTGGACAGGCAGCAGGAGGCCGACGTCGCGTCGAACAGTGAGCCGGCCGAGAAGGTGGCATCGTGACTGTCTCGCTCGTGCTCGTGCTCATCATGGTGGTGCTGTACTCGAGCGGCATCTACCTCATGCTCGAGAGAAGCCTGACGAGGGTGATACTCGGCTTCCTGCTGGTCGGGAACGCCACCAACCTGCTGCTGCTGATTGTTGCGGGCAAGGCAGGCGTCGCGCCCATCGTCGGCGGAGGGGTCGCGGCCGAGGAGATGAGCGACCCGCTGCCTCAGGCGCTCATCCTCACGGCGATCGTGATCACCTTCGGTGTCTCGGCCTTCCTGCTCGGCCTGTTGTACCGCTCCTGGCGCCTGTCGGCCGGAGACAGCCTGGTGGACGACGCCGCAGACGTCGCCATGCGCTCGGAATCATCCACCATGAACGAGGGCGGGCCGGATTCGGAGCCGTCCGACACCGAGTTCCAGACCGGGACCGACACCGAGCCGGAGACCCCCCGATGACCGCCCTGGTTCCCCTCGTCGTGCTCCTGCCCCTGCTCGGGGCCGCCGCCGCGCTCATCGCCGGCCGTCGGCCGGGGCTGCAAAGGGTGCTGACCGTCATCGTGCTCGCTGCGGTGCTTGCGGTGAGCATCGTGCTGCTCGTGGCGGTGGATGCGGGTGGCCCCCTCGTCGTCGAACTCGGCGGCTGGCAGGCGCCATTCGGCATTCTGCTCGTCGTCGACCGGCTGTCGGCGCTCATGCTCGTGGTGTCAGCGACCGTGCTGCTCGCCGTGCTCGTCTTCTCGGTCGGCCAGGGCCTCGCCGACGGCGATCAGGAGACGCCGGTATCGATCTACTACCCCACCTACCTGATCCTCGCGACCGGCGTCTTCAACGCCTTCATCGCGGGCGACCTGTTCAACCTCTACGTCGGGTTCGAGATCCTCCTCGTCGCGAGCTATGTGCTCATCACCCTCGGCGGCACCGAGCAGCGCATCCGGGCCGGCACGACCTACATTGTCGTGAGCCTCGTCTCGTCGCTGCTGTTCCTCGCCTCGATCGCGATGATCTACGGCGCAGTGGGAACCGTCAACATCGCCCAGATCTCCCAGCGGATGAACGACATCCCGGCCGACGTGCAAATCATTTTGCACGTGAGTCTCCTCGTCGCGTTCGGGATCAAGGCCGCCGTCTTCCCGCTCTCGTTCTGGCTACCGGACTCCTACCCGACGGCCCCCGCGCCGGTGACGGCGGTGTTCGCGGGCCTGCTGACCAAGGTGGGCGTGTACGCGATCATCCGGGCGGAGACGGTGATCTTCCCGGGCACCGATCTCAACCAGGCGCTGCTCGTCGTCGCATTGCTCACCATGGTCGTCGGCGTGCTCGGCGCCGTCGCGCAGGCCGACATCAAGCGGGTGCTCTCGTTCACCCTCGTCAGCCACATCGGTTACATGGTGCTCGGCGTCGCGCTTGGCACCGCCGCGGGTACCTCGGCGGCGATCTTCTACATCGTGCACCACATCGTGGTGCAGTCGACCCTCTTCCTCGCCGCAGGGCTGATCGAGCGGCAGGGTGGTAGCACTTCGATCAACAAACTGGGTGGGATGCTCAAGGCCGCGCCGCTTATCGCGGTGCTCTTCCTCGTGCCCGCGCTCAACCTCGGAGGCATCCCCCCGTTCTCCGGCTTCATCGGCAAGCTCGCGCTGTTTCAGGCGAGCGCAGAGCAGGGCACCGCGCTCACCTATGTGCTGATCGGCGCAGGCGCGCTTGTGTCGCTGCTCACCCTCTACACGCTCGTGCGCATCTGGACCCTTGTCTTCTGGCGCCCGGCCGGCGACGTTGCGGACTACGACTCGGATCTGGTCGCCAACGTCTCGGAGGCCCCGGGGGAAACGGCGACGCAGACGGTGCGGACGACGCCGCGCCTGATGGTCGCCGCGACCGCGGCGATGGTCGCGGTGAGCCTCGCTCTGACCGTGTTCGCCGGCCCCCTCTACGCGCTGAGCACCCGGGCCGGCGAGAACCTCGAAGGACCGTCGTTCTACATCGACATCGTCTTCCCCGGAGAGATCGATGACTGAGCCGGCGAACGAGCGCGAGCTGCGACAGGAGGCACGGGCGAGCGTCGTGCACCAACTTCCCTTGCTGTTCGCCCTGGTAGTGCTCTGGATGCTTCTGTGGGGAGCGGTGTCGTGGCTGAACCTGGTCACCGGCCTCATCCTCGCGGTTGTCGTGACTCGCGTGTTCTACCTTCCGCCTGTCGAGCTGTCGGGCCGGTTCAACCCGTTCTGGTTGGCGATGTTCGTCGGCCAGTTTTTCTCCGAGCTGTTCGTCGCCTCGTTCCAGGTGGCGTTCCTCGCGCTGCGCCCGCGACGGATCAGCAAGAACTCCATCGTCGAGGTGCAGCTGCGCACCAGGAGCGACCTCATCATGACCGTCGTGGCGCTCGCGATGTCGCTCATGCCCGGATCGTTCGTGATCGAGTCCGACCGGATGCGCTCGCGTATTTACCTCCATGCGCTGAACACCGAGGACCGGGAGGCCGTCGAGGACGTGCGGACCAAGACACTCCAACTGGAGCGACTGCTCGTGCGCTCCTTCGGCTCCCTCGACGACATCGAAAGGACTCGCAGGTGAACTCCGTAGTCATCTCTGTGATCTACATCACGGTCGGAGTCATGTTCACGGTCGGCGCGCTCACCAGCGTCTACCGCGTCGTGCGCGGCCCGTCCCTCATCGACAGGGTGATCGCCTCCGACGTGCTCCTGACGACGCTCATCCTCGCGGCCGGGGTGGAGATGGTCTACAACGGTCACACACGCTCGATCCCGCTGATGGTGGCGCTTGCCGCGACAGCGGTGCTCGGCAGCATCGCCGTGGCCCGCCACGTCTCGCCGAGAGACTCAGCGAAGGCGAATCCGTGAGCTTCGACGACATCCTCGACATCGTCTCCGCCGTACTGGTGCTCGGCGGCGCTTTCCTCACGCTTGCCGCTGGCGTCGGTCTGATCCGGTTCCCCGACGCTCTCAGCGGCCTGCACGCGGCTACCAAGCCGCAGATCCTCGGGCTCATCCTCGTGGTCCTGGCGATCGCAATCGAGGCGCGAAGCTGGACCACACTCCTCGCTCTCGTGCCCGTCGTTCTGTTCCAGATGCTCGTGGCCCCGATCGCTGCGCACATGATCGGGCGGGCCGGCTATCGCACCGGAGACTTCCGCCGCGAGCTGTTCCTCGTCGACGAGCTCGCCGACGACATCGACCTCGCCACACGGGAAGCTGAACGTTCGTCGAGGCGGCGGCGCTTGTAAGTTTTCAGGGCCGAAGGAGTTCTACACTCGTACCATGCCAGACAGCGCCAGCACCCCGCCCGACATGAAGCCCCGTTCCCGCGTCGTTACCGACGGTATCGAAGCGACCACCTCCCGGGGGATGCTCCGCGCCGTCGGAATGGGAGACGCAGACTGGGACAAGCCCCAGATCGGCATCGCGAGCTCGTGGAACGAGATCACCCCGTGCAACCTCTCCCTCGATCGCCTCGCGCAGGCATCCAAGGAAGGCGTGCACGGCGGCGGGGGATACCCGCTCCAGTTCGGCACCATCTCCGTCTCCGACGGCATCTCGATGGGGCACGAGGGAATGCACTTCTCCCTCGTCAGCCGTGAGGTTATCGCCGACTCGGTCGAGGTGGTCATGCAGGCCGAGCGCCTGGACGGTTCGGTGCTGCTCGCGGGCTGCGACAAATCGCTGCCGGGGATGCTCATGGCCGCCGCGCGCCTCGATCTCGCCTCGGTGTTCCTCTACGCCGGCTCGATCGCGCCGGGCTGGGTCAAGCTCAGTGACGGCACCGAGAAGGACATCACGATCATCGACTCGTTCGAAGCCGTCGGCGCCGTCAAGGCCGGGCGGATGAGCGAAGAGGACGCCAAGCGCATCGAGTGCGCCTTCGCCCCGGGCGAGGGAGCCTGCGGAGGAATGTACACCGCGAACACGATGGCGAGCGTCGCCGAGGCGCTCGGCATGAGCCTGCCCGGATCGGCGAGCCCGGCTTCCGCTGACCGGCGGCGCGACTCCTACGCGCGCCGCTCCGGCGAGGCCGTTGTCAACCTCATTCGCCTGGGGATCACCGCCCGCGACATCATGACCAAGAAGGCGTTCGAGAACGCCATCGCCATCGTCATGGTCTACGGCGGATCGACCAACGCCGTGCTGCACCTGCTGGCGATCGCCAACGAGGCCGAGGTCGACCTGACCCTGGCGGACTTCAACCGGATCGCCGACAAGGTGCCGCACCTCGGCGACCTCAAGCCGTTCGGCAAGTACGTCATGAACGACGTCGACCGGCACGGCGGAGTGCCCGTCGTCATGCGCGCCCTGCTCGACGCGGGGCTGTTGCACGGTGATGCCCTGACCGTGACGGGCAAGACCCTTGCCGAGAACCTTGCCGAACTCGACCCGGAGCCGCTCGACGGCGAGGTGGTGCGCACCCTCGACAACCCCATCCACGCCACCGGCGGGCTCAGCGTGCTGCACGGAAGCCTGGCCCCTGAGGGCGCCGTCGTCAAGACCGCCGGTTTCGACCTCGACGTGTTCGAGGGACCCGCCCGCGTGTTCGAGCGGGAGCGCGCAGCGATGGATGCGCTCACCGAGGGCAGGATCGGCAAGGGCGACGTCGTCGTCATCCGCTACGAGGGCCCCAAGGGCGGGCCCGGCATGCGCGAGATGCTTGCGATCACGGCCGCCATCAAGGGAGCTGGGCTCGGAAAAGATGTATTACTCTTGACAGACGGACGATTCTCAGGGGGCACAACCGGCCTGTGCATCGGCCACATAGCTCCCGAAGCGGTCGACGCAGGTCCGATTGCCTTCGTGCGCGATGGTGATCTTATACGGGTCGATATCGCAGCTCGCACCCTCGACGTACTGGTTGAGGACTCCGAGCTGGAAGCTCGCCGCAACGGTTGGGCTCCGCTTCCTCCCCGCTACACCCGTGGTGTGCTCGCGAAATACTCACGCCTGGTCCGCTCCGCTGCAGTCGGCGCGGTCACCGGCTGAGAATCGTCGGGCAGCGCGGCGCCCCTCACCATTCGACGCACGAGTGACAAAGGATTTTCACCATGTCCACCGATCAAACTTCAGCGACGGCCTCTCGCCCCGCGCGGCCGGCGACCCCGACGGCACCGACAGTACCCGGGCCGATCATTCTCACCGGCTCGGGCGCGATTCTCAAGTCGCTTGAGAAGCTCGGCATTACCGACGTCTTCGGGCTCCCCGGCGGCGCCATCATGCCGTTCTACGACGAACTCATGTCGTCAGAGGGCATCCGGCACATCCTGGTCCGGCACGAACAGGGCGCCGGGCACGCCGCTGAGGGCTACGCCTCGTCGAGCGGACGCCTCGGTGTCGCGATCGCGACCTCCGGCCCTGGAGCGACAAACCTCGTCACTGCGATCGCCGACGCGCACATGGACTCCGTGCCGCTGCTCGCGATTACCGGCCAGGTCTTCTCCACCTCGATGGGGACGGATGCCTTCCAGGAGGTCGACATTGTGGGAATCACGATGCCGATCACCAAGCACTCCTTCCTCGTCACAAAGCCGGAGGACATCCCGGCAACGATCGCCGCTGCCGTGCTCATCGCCACAACGGGTCGCCCTGGCCCCGTCCTCGTTGACGTGACGAAGGACTGCCAGCAGGCGAGCGCGCCGTTCATCTGGCCGCCGAAGATCGACCTGCCCGGCTACCGCCCCGTCACCAAGGCGCACGGCAAGCAGATTCAGGCCGCGGCGCAGCTTTTCGTCGAGGCGAAGCGGCCGGTGCTCTACGTCGGCGGCGGCGTGATTCGCGCGAACGCATCCGAGGAGCTCCTCACCCTCGCCGAAACGACCGGGGCGCCTGTCGTCACCACGCTCATGGCGCGCGGGGCGTTCCCCGACTCCCACAACCAGCATCTGGGCATGCCGGGAATGCACGGCACCGTTCCTGCGGTGCTGTCACTGCAGGAGTCCGACCTGCTCATCGTGCTCGGCGCCCGGTTCGACGACCGGGTGACCGGCAAGGCGAGCGAGTTCGCCCCCCACGCCAAGGTCGTGCATGTCGACATCGACCCCGCCGAGATCTCAAAGATCCGCGTCGCCGACGTGCCGATTGTCGGTGACGCCAAAGACGTGATCGCCGACCTCACCGTCGCCTACGAGAATGCCGCACGGCTACACGCCCCCGACATTGCTCAGTGGTGGGAGCGCCTGACCGAACTGCGCGAGCTGTATCCGCTCGGCTACGACGAGCCCGAGGACGGCCTGCTCTCGCCGCAGTACGTCATCGAGCGTATCGGGGCCATCACGGGACCAGAGGGTGTCTACGCCTCGGGCGTCGGCCAGCACCAGATGTGGGCCGCCCAGTTCATCAAGTACGAGCGCCCGAACGCATGGCTCAACTCCGGCGGTGCCGGCACGATGGGCTATGGGGTGCCGGCGGCGATGGGCGCCAAGGTCGCTCAGCCCGACCGCATCGTCTGGGCGATCGACGGCGACGGATGCTTCCAGATGACCAACCAGGAGCTCGCAACCTGCACGATCAACCAGATCCCGATCAAGGTCGCGATCATCAACAACTCCTCGCTTGGCATGGTGCGCCAGTGGCAGACCCTGTTCTACGACGGTCGGCATTCGTTCACCGACCTCAACACCGGCCACGACACGGTGATGATCCCCGATTTTGTCAAGCTCGCCGAGGCCTACGGGGCCCTCGGCATCCGCGTCACGAAGAGGGAAGATGTGGACGCCGCGATCCGACTCGCGAACGAGACCAACGACCGACCGGTCGTGATCGACTTCATCGTGAGCCGCGACGCGATGGTGTGGCCGATGGTGCCGCAGGGCGTCGGCAACTCGTCGGTGCAGTACGCCAGAGAACACGCCCCCGAGTGGGAAGAGGAGTAGAGCAATGTCCCACGTACTCTCCCTGCTCGTCGAGGACAAGCCCGGCCTGCTCACGCGCGTCGCGGGCCTGTTCGCGCGCCGCGGTTTCAATATCGAGTCCCTCGCCGTCGGCAAGAGCGAGATCCCGGGGTTGTCCCGCATCACTGTCGTCGTCGATGTCGAGGACCTCCCGCTCGAGCAGGTGACGAAGCAGCTCAACAAGCTCATCAACGTGCTCAAGATCGTCGAGCTCGACAAAGCTCAGACCGTGGAACGCGAGCACATGCTCATCAAGGTGCGCGTCGACAATTCCACCCGCAGCCAGATCCTTGAGGCGGCAACCCTGTTCCGGGCCCGCATCGTCGATGTGGCCACGGATGCCCTCGTTATCGAGGTCACCGGCGACACCCCCAAGGTGCAGGCGCTGCTGCGCGTGCTCGAACCGTACGGCATCAAGGAGATCGCGCAGTCCGGTCTCCTCGCCATCGGGCGCGGGCCGAAGAGCATCACCGAACGCATCTACAAGACGTGACACACCACCACCACCAAAGGAGAACCACCAGTGACCGAGATCGTTTACGACCAAGACGCTGACCTGTCGATCATCCAGGGAAAGAAGGTCGCCGTCATCGGCTACGGCTCGCAGGGTCACGCCCACGCGCTGAACCTTCGCGACTCGGGCGTTGATGTCGTCGTCGGCCTCAAGGAGGGCTCGAAGTCGATTGCCAAGGCTGAGGAGGCCGGTTTCACGGTGCTGCCCTCCGCACAGGCCGCCGCCTGGGCTGACGTCATCGTCATTCTCGCGCCTGACCAGCACCAGCGCCACCTCTACGCCGACGACATCGCCGCGAACCTCGGCGAGGGCAAGGCCCTCGTCTTCGGCCACGGATTCAACATCCGTTACGGCTATATCACCGCGCCCGCGGGCGTCGACGTGCTGCTCGTCGCCCCCAAGGGCCCGGGTCACACCGTGCGCCGCGAGTACGAGGCCGGACGTGGCGTTCCCGTCATCGTCGCCGTCGAGCAGGATGCCTCGGGCTCGGCCTGGGACCTCGCCTGGTCGTACTCGAAGGCGATCGGCGGACTTCGCGCCGGCGGCATCAAGACGACGTTCACCGAAGAGACCGAGACCGACCTGTTCGGCGAGCAGGCCGTGCTCTGCGGCGGCACCTCGCAGCTCGTGCAGTACGGCTTCGAGACCCTCATCGAGGCCGGCTATCAGCCCGAGATCGCCTACTTCGAGGTGCTGCACGAGCTCAAGCTCATCGTCGACCTCATGTGGGAGGGCGGCATCGCCAAGCAGCGCTGGAGCGTCTCCGACACCGCGGAGTACGGCGACTATGTCTCCGGCCCCCGCGTCATCGACCCGAGCGTCAAGGAGAACATGAAGGCAGTTCTCGCGGACATCCAGTCGGGTGCCTTCGCCGAGCGGTTCATCAAGGACCAGGACGCCGGCGGGCCCGAGTTCCTCGAGCTGCGCGAGAAGGGTGCAGCGCACCCCATCGAGGCGACCGGCCAGAAGCTGCGCGCCCTGTTCGCGTGGAAGCAGGCCGACGCCGACTACACGGACGGCTCTGCCGCCCGCTAAGGACGAGTCACCCAGGTGCGGAGGGGGCGCGGCGCAGGCCGCTCCCCCTCCGCGCGCGGCGTGGCCTCGCTGTGGTCGGTCATACTTGATCAATGGCCTCTGACCGCGACGACGACGCCCTCAGCTGGGGCGGCGAGTCCGACGACCCGAGCTACCTCGACGGTGCCCGGTCGACCGCGCCGGCAGGCATCGCGGAGTCGGAGCCGTCGGCGCCGGCATCCGCCACCGCGTCCGCGCTGCTGGTCGCGTACGGCATCTTCGGCGGTGTCTACCTGCTCTATCTGATCGGCTGGGTCATCTCGGTGCAGCGTGACACGTTCACTGCGTCGGGCCTGTTCTTCGAGATCATGTACCAGCTCGGCGAGTTCCTCGCGATCGTCTCGCCCGCCATCTGGTTCGGCCTCGTGCTTCTGCTCACCCGCGGCCGCCGACCGGCGCTGCGAGTTGCCTGGCTCGTCGTCGGCATCGTGCTGCTCGCCCCCTGGCCGTTCATTCTCGGGAGCGTGTCGTGACCGCCGCGAACCCGGATGCCGCCGTTCAACCGCGCTCCGTGCGCGTTGTGTTCCTCGCAGTCGCGATCGGCTTCGGGCTGGTCTACGCGTACGACCTGTTCGAGGCCATCTCTAACACCGTCGGCGTCGTGGCGCAGATTGGCGACTACAACGTGCTGGCCGAGGAGGTCGGGGTCGACGCCGCCACCGTGCCGTGGGCGATCCTGATCGCGAATATCGCGCTCGCGCCAGTGCTCTACACGGGCGCGTTCCTCATCGGCCGTCGGCACTCGGTACCGACCGCCGCCCTCGTGTTCGTCGGCGGACTCGCCGTCATCGGCGCCCTGAGTCTGTCGCTCGTCGCGTTCGCCTGAGCGACGGCGCAGGTCAGAGGGCCGCGATCACGACCACGAGGATGAGCGCGAGCTGGGCGAAATACCGCCGCCAGAACGGGATGGCGATGGCCCCGAACCGATCCGGATGCTCCGCCGCATAGGCGTTCGCCGGGAACACCGCGATCAGAAATAGCACGAGCCCGGCCGCTGCGGCGACTCTCGTCGCGGGCACCAGCATCCCGATTCCGCCCGCAATCTCGCACGCTCCGGTGAAGTACACCAGCGCGCGAGGGCTCAACAGGCCCGTGCCGCGCAGCCGCGGCGGGATCAGCCGAGCCATGGTTCTGGCTGGTCCGGGCAGGAAATGTGTCACCCCCATCGAGACGAAGAGGAGGGCGAGTCCGCCGCGCGCGATCCACTGGGCGGTCTCGATCGCGGCATCCGGCACTTGCCCATCTTGCCTTCTATGACACTCTCGGCGCTGGAGCGGTGCGCCCGCGCCCTAAACTTGGCCCTGTATTTTACGGATCGACCAAAGGACTGCATTCGTGGCAAAGCCGATCGTGTTGATCGCCGAAGAACTCTCCCCCGCTACCGTCGAGGCCCTCGGGCCCGACTTCGACGTGAGGAACGTGGACGGCACCGACCGTCCGGCGCTGCTTGCGGCGCTCGTGGACGCGAGCGCGATCCTCATCAGGTCCGCGACCCAGCTCGACGCCGAGGCGCTCGCCGCCGGGACGAGGCTCAAGGTCATCGCGCGCGCCGGTGTCGGCCTCGACAACGTCGACATCAAGTCCGCGACGACCGCCGGCGTCATGGTCGTCAACGCCCCGACCTCGAACATCATCTCCGCGGCCGAGCTGACGGTCGGGCACATCCTCAGCCTCGCCCGGCACATCCCGCCGGCGCACGCGGCCCTCGCGGTCGGCCAGTGGAAGCGGTCGAAGTACACGGGCATCGAGCTCTACGAGAAGACGATCGGCATCATCGGCCTCGGCCGCATCGGCGCGCTCATCACCGCGCGGATGCAGTCGTTCGGAACCCGCGTCGTCGCCTACGACCCCTACGTCACCGCGGCCCGTGCCCAGCAGCTCGGCGTGACACTGCTGAGCTTCGACGAGCTGCTGCAGCAGTCCGACTTCATCACCATCCACATGCCGAAGACGCCGGAGACGACGGGGATGATCTCCGACGCCCAGCTCGCCCTCATGAAGCCCACCGCGTTCATCGTCAACGTGGCCCGCGGCGGCCTCATCGACGAGGACGCGCTGCACCGCGCCCTCACCACTGGCGTCATCGCCGGCGCCGGACTTGACGTGTTCGTCCACGAGCCGCCGACCGGCTCCCCGCTGCTCGCCCTCGACAATGTCATCGTCACCCCGCATCTGGGCGCGTCCACCGACGAGGCGCAGGAAAAGGCGGGCGTCTCGGTCGCCAAGTCCGTGCGCCTCGCGCTCGCGGGCGAGCTCGTTCCGGATGCCGTGAACGTGGCCGGCGGAATCATCGACCCGACGGTGCGCCCCGGCATCCCCCTCATGGAGAAGCTCGGGCAGGTGTTCTCCGGCCTCGCCGAGCACAGCCCCATCACGAGCATCGACATCGAGGTGCGCGGCGAGATCGTCGCGCACGACGTCAGCGTGCTGAAGCTCGCGGCGCTCAAGGGCATCTTCACCAACGTCGTCGCCGAATCGGTCTCGTACGTGAATGCGCCGCTGCTTGCCGAGCTGCGCGGTATCGACGTGCGCCTGATCACCGACAGCACGAGCGACGAATACCGCAACCTGCTCACGATCCGCGGCGCACTCAGTAGCGGCTCTCAGATCTCGGTGTCGGGCACCCTCACCGGCACCAAGCAGATCGAGAAGATCGTCGGGATTAATGGCTACGACGTCGAGGTTCCGATCGCCGAGCACCTCATCGTGATGCTCTACGCCGACCGCCCCGGCATTGTCGCGATCTACGGCCGCGAATTCGGCGAGGCCGGCATCAACATCGCCGGCATGCAGATCAGCCGGCGCGAGGCCGGCGGCCAGGCGCTCTCGGTGCTCACCGTCGACTCTCCTGCGCCGGCGGGGCTGCTGGAGTCGGTGCGCATCGCTATCGATGCCGACCTCATGCACGAGATCGATATCGTCACGACCTAGACGCACGAACTGGTCAGACAGCGAAAGAAGGGCCCGGCAAATTCGCCGGGCCCTTCTTCGTGGACTGCCCGTTAGACGAGCGGATCGGTGTCGCTGCGCGTCTCGCGCTGGGTGACACGATCGGCGCCGCCGTTGTCGACTTGGCGAACGGTCGACACGCTCGAGCGCTTACGCATGACGAGCACGAGCGAGATGATGAACACGACGGCTCCAGCAGCCATCAGGATGTAGCCGACGAGGTCGAGGTCGATGACGCTTGTCTCGAAGTTCAACGCAAACGTCAAGATTGCGCCCACGACGAAGAGGAAGATTCCAGTTCCAATACCCATGTCTTGTGGTCCTTTCGGTCGCCCGTCCGAGCATGGGTGCATGCCGATCCGGTGCGATGTGAAGACCCATTCTAACAAATCGGTAAAATTTCGCTCATAATTGGCCGGGAATTCGGTCGCTCGGGTGCCGGATCGGGTCGCGGTGTCCCCTCCGCTACTCTGAAACCATGCCCCGGAAAATCAATCTCGCCGTCATCGCCGGCGACGGTATCGGCCCCGAAGTGATTGCTGAAGCACTCAAGGTGCTGCACGCCGCCGTTCCGGTCGACACCACGATCGACGCGACCCACTATCCCTTCGGGGCCGGGCACTACATCGCCACAGGGGAGATCCTCACCGCGGGCGGGCTGGAGGCGCTCGCGCAGCATGACGCCATCCTGCTTGGTGCGGTCGGCGGAGACCCGCGCGACCCCCGGCTCGCCGGCGGCGTCATCGAGCGGGGTCTCTTGCTCGGCCTGCGCTTCGCTTTCGATCACTACGTGAACCTGCGGCCGACGACCCTGTTCCCTGGCGTCGCGTCACCGCTCGCGAAGCCTGGCGAGGTTGACTTCGTCGTTGTTCGCGAGGGCACCGAGGGGCCCTACGTGGGCAACGGCGGCGGCATCCGGGTGGGATCGCCGAATGAAGTCGCCAACGAGGTCAGCGTCAACACGGCATTCGGTGTCGAGCGCCTCGTGCGCTTCGCGTTCCGCACCGCCCAGGCCCGGCACGGGCGGCTCACTCTCGTGCACAAGACGAACGTTCTCGTGCACGCGGGGGGACTGTGGCAGCGAACGGTCGACGCTGTCGCCACCGAGTACCCGGACGTCACCGTCGACTACCTGCACGTCGACGCGGCGACGATCTTCCTCGTCACCAATCCGGCCAGGTTTGACACCATCGTCACGGACAACCTCTTTGGCGACATTCTGACCGACCTGGCCGGCGCAATCAGCGGCGGCATCGGGCTGGCGGCCTCGGGCAACATCAACCCCGACGGCGCCTTCCCCAGCATGTTCGAGCCGGTCCACGGATCGGCTCCCGACATCGCGGGCAAGGGTAGTGCCGACCCGACCGCGGCGATCCTCTCAGCGGCCATGCTGCTGAGCCATCTCGGATTCGCCGACGAAGCCGCGAGAATCGGAACTGCCGTGACGAACGACCTTGCTGGGCGGGGAACCGCCGGGCGCAGCACCACCGAGGTCGGCGACGCGATAGCCCATTCGCTTCGTGCCGCCGTTTCGACCACACACTGAACACCGACGAAGGACCATCATGACCATCGCGACAGGGTTTCCGCTCCCGTTTGACGTCACGCCGTCTGCCGCTCAGCGCGCAGCCGCCGAGCGGGACGCGATCCTCGCCGACCCCGGGTTCGGCAAGCACTTCACCGACCACATGGTCGCGATCGACTGGACGATCGACGGGGGCTGGCACAACGCCAGGGTCATCCCGTACGGTCCGCTGCAGCTCGACCCCGCGGCATCCGTGCTGCACTACGCCCAAGAGATCTTCGAGGGGCTCAAGGCCTACCGGCACGCGGACGGCTCAATCTGGTCGTTCCGCCCCGAGGCCAACGCCGCGCGCCTGCAACGCTCGGCGCAGCGGCTCGCGCTCCCGCTGCTGCCCGAGGCCGACTTCGTCGAGTCGCTGCGCCAGATCGTCGCCGCCGACGGCGCCTGGGTGCCGTCGGCGCCCGAGACGAGCCTGTACCTGCGCCCGTTCATGTTCGCGACCGAGAGCTTCCTTGGAGTTCGGGCCGCGCACGAAGTCGGCTACTTCGTGATTGCCTCGCCCGCCGGCGCCTACTTCGCCAGCGGCGTGCAGCCGGTGTCGATCTGGCTCTCAACGACCTACTCCCGCGCGGGCAAAGGCGGAACGGGCGCCGCGAAGACCGGTGGCAACTACGCCTCGTCGCTGCTGCCCCAGGCTGAAGCGTACGAGCACGGCTGCGCGCAGGTGCTCTTCCTCGACTCGGTCAGCGGCGAGTACATCGAAGAGCTCGGCGGCATGAACGTCGTGCTCGTCTACAAGGACGGCACGCTCGTGACCCCCGAGTCCGACAGCATCCTCGAGGGGATCACAAGGGACAGCATCCTGCAGCTCGCCGAGGACCGCGGGCACACGGTCGAACGCCGCCGGGTGCGGTTGTCGGATTGGGCCGACGGCGTCGCGAGCGGCGACATCACCGAGGTCTTCGCGTGCGGTACGGCCGCCGTGGTGACGCCCATCGCACGCCTTGTCGGCGAGGGCATCGAGATCGGATCGGCGGATGCTGCGCCGGGGGAGCTGACCCTGTCGTTGCGCCAGGAGCTCACCGACATCCAGTACGGGCGCGCCGAGGACCGCCACGGCTGGATGACGCGCCTCGACTCCTGAGCGTCTCGGCGTCCGGGCGCAGACGCGGACCGGCCGAGTCTGGCGGCCCGATGCGGAATGGGCGGCCCGAACGGGTCTAGGCTCGAAACCGTGAAAATCGCGCGTTTCAGCACCGGTGGAGATCCTCGTTACGGAATCGTCGACGACGACGACCTTGTCGTCCTCGTCGGAGACCCCATGTTCAGCGGCTTCGACACGACCGGCGAGCGCATCCCGCTGGCCGACGTGAAGCTTCTCGCTCCCGTCATCCCGCGGTCCAAGGTCATCTGCGTCGGACTCAACTACGCCGACCACAAGGCCGACATGGGCGACGTCGGGCCGAAGAACCCCCTCATCTTTCTGAAGCCCAACACGGCGATCGTCGGCCCCGGCGACACGATCGTCATCCCGCCGGTCGACGGGCGCATCGTGCACGAGGGCGAGCTCGTCATTGTGATCGGCAAGATCGGCAAGCAGGTCAAGGCCGCCGACTACGCCGACTACATCTTCGGCTACACGATCGGCAATGACGTCTCGGCGCGCGACGTCATGTTCGCCGACGGCCAGTGGGCGAGGGCCAAGGGCTACGACACCTTCGCGCCGATCGGCCCGTGGATCGAGACCGACATCGACGCCCAGAATCTTTCCATCACCACCTTCGTCGATGGCGAGCCGCGTCGGATCGGCACCACCTCCGACATGATCCACAAGATCCCCGAGATCATCGAGTTCTGCTCGGATGTCTGGACGTTGCTGCCTGGCGACATCATCATGACGGGCACCCCGGCCGGCCTCGGCGGCTTCGTCGACGGGCAGACGGTCGACATCACGATCGAGGGAATCGGCACCCTGTCCAACCCCGCGCGCAACCGCGCCTGAGTCGCGGCCCGGATGTTGGCACCGCGCTGATGGGGCCATCCGTGTTCGGTGACGTATCCGAGGAGATTCTGCGCCACGCCGTGTCGCGCGGCCACCCAGATCGGCGTGGCGCCGGATCTCCTGCGCTACGTGTTCCGCGGTCGGCCGTGGGCGGCGGATCTCGAGCGTTGCGTACTCCGCGGTACGGGCGAGCGGATGCTGTCGTTCGACTGGCTGTCTGTCGGGCTGACGGGTGCCTGCTGCCATCCACGGTGCTGGTCCCGGCCTCGTCGGTCCCGGTCCCGGTCTCGCTCTCGGCCTCGTCACGGGGCGACGTACCCGAGGAGCTGGTGCGCCACGCCGTGTCGCGCGGCCAGCCAGGTCGGCGTGGTGCCGGATCTCCTGCGTTGCGTGTTTCGCGGTTGTCCCGTGGTGCCTGATCTCCTGCGTCGCGTACGCCGCGGCGCGGGCGAGGGGATGCTGTCGTGCGGGCGGCCGCGTGGTTACCCTGACCAGTTCCGGCGTGCGCGCGGTCCTGCCCGGGCTCGCAGCGGCGGCATCCGCTGTGCTCGTCGCGTGGATGCTGCACCTCGCGCTTCCCTGGCTGCCGCTGCTTACCGCGGCCGTCGTGCTCGGCATCGTCGTCGGGCAGCTGCCGTGGTTCGCCTCGGCGCTCGACCACCTACTGAAGCCCGGAATTCGCTTCTCGGCGAAGACCCTCATGCGTGCGGGCGTCGTGCTGCTCGGGCTGAATCTCAGCCTCGGCGACATTGCCGGGCTTGGGGCTGTCGCGATCCTGGCGATCGTCGCCCTCGTGGTCGTGACCTTTTTCGGAACCTGGGCCCTCGGTATCCTGATGCGCCTGCCGGGCAGCGAGCCCCTGCTGGTCGCGGCGGGCTTCTCGATCTGTGGCGCCTCGGCGATCGGGGCGATGAGCGCGGCGACCCGGAGCAAGCCGGAGGAGCAGGCCACGCCGGTTGCTCTCGTCACCCTCTGCGGAACCCTCGCGATCGCCGTGCTCCCGGCACTGCAGGCTCCTCTCGGACTGTCCAACCCCGAATTCGGGCACTGGGTCGGCGCGAGCGTGCACGACGTCGGGCAGGTCGTCGCGACGGCGCAGACGGCCGGATCCGCGGCGCTTGCGATCGCCGTCGTGGTTAAGCTCACCCGGGTGCTGATGCTCGCGCCGATGGTGACCGTCGCCTCGGTCGCCGTGCGCCGCCGGGAGGCGCTCGCCGCCGCATCCGCCCAGGCCGCCGCCGCATCCGCCCCCGGCACCGCTCCGGGAGCCAGACCCGCCGCGAATTCGGAGGACCGCGCACAGCCGCCCCCACGCATCCCGGTCATCCCGTTGTTCGTGCTCGGCTTCCTCGCCGCGGTGCTGCTGAACTCCGTCGTGTCCCTGCCGGAGACCATGCTCGCGGGAGCGGATGCCGTGCAGACGGTACTGCTCGGCGCTGCACTGTTCGCCCTTGGAACGAGCGTGCGCATCCGCTCCCTCGTGCGCACCGGCTGGCGTGCGCTCATCGTCGGACTCTCCTCCTGGCTGCTCGTCGCGGTGCTCGCGTACGCGGCGATCTGGCTCTGACCCTGCGCCCAGCAGCGGCATCCGGCACGCTTGTAGAATCGGGAGCAATATGGCTGCCTCCTTCACCTCCGCATCCGGTAGCGACGTTCGCGTGCGCTTCTGCCCGTCACCGACCGGAACCCCGCACGTCGGGCTCATCCGCACGGCCCTGTTCAACTGGGCTTACGCGCGCCACACCGGCGGCAAGCTCGTCTTCCGCATCGAGGACACGGATGCCGCGCGCGACAGCGAGGAGAGCTACGGGCAGCTGCTCGAGGCGATGAACTGGCTCGGGCTCGACTGGGACGAGGGCGTCGATGTCGGCGGTCCGCACGGCCCCTACCGGCAGTCGCTGCGCACGAGTATCTATCGCGACATCATCGAGCAGCTGCGCGCGAGCGGGCACCTCTACGAAAGCTTCGCGACGGGCGAGGAGATCGAGGCGCGCAACGTCGAAGCCGGCCGCGACCCCAAGCAGGGCTACGACAACTTCGAGCGCGACCTGACCGACGAGCAGCGCGCCGCCCACCTCGAGGAGGGCCGCATTCCCGCGCTGCGGCTGCGCGTACCCGACACCGAGTTGTCGTTCGACGACCTCGTGCGCGGGCCGATCACGTTCCCGGTCGGCAGCTTCACCGACTTCGTCGTCGTCCGCCCCAATGGAGCACCGCTCTACACGTTCGTGAATCCGGTCGACGACGCGCTCATGGGCATCACCCACGTGCTGCGGGGTGAGGATCTGCTCTCGTCCACACCGCGGCAGATCGCGCTGTACCACGCGCTCATCGAGATCGGCGTTGCGACGGCGATCCCGCGCTTCGGCCACCTGCCCTACGTGATGGGGGAGGGCAACAAGAAGCTCAGCAAGCGCGACCCGGAGTCGAACCTGTTCCTGCACCGCGACCGCGGCTTCCTTCCCGAGGGGCTGCTCAACTACCTCTCCCTGCTCGGCTGGTCGCTCACCCACGACCGTGACGTGTTCACGACCGAGGAGATGATTGCGGCGTTCGACGTCACCGATGTGAACCCGAACCCGGCCCGCTTCGACCTCAAGAAGGCTGAGTCGATCAACGGCGACCACATTCGGATGCTGCCGGTCGACGAGTTCGCGCAGCGCCTGACACCGTACCTGGGCGAGCTCGTCTCGCTGCCGGAGGACGAGCCGATGCTGCGCGCCGCTGCCCCGCTGGTGCAGGAGCGCATGCAGCTGCTCGGCGAGGCGCCGGGGCTGCTCGCCTTCCTGTTCACCCCAGACGACGAAATCACCTGGGATGCGGACGCGCTGCCCAGGGCTGACGCCCGCCCCACCCTCGACGCCGCGCTCGCCGCGCTGGGTGCGCTCGAGGAATGGACGACGGAGACGACGGAGGATGCCCTGCGCACCGCCCTCATCGACGGTCTTGGCCTCAAGCCGCGAATCGCCTTCGGTCCGGTGCGCTCGGCGATCTCCGGCCGCCGGATCAGCCCGCCGCTGTTCGAGTCGATGGAGCTGCTCGGCAAAGCGTCGACGATCGCCCGCATCGAGAGGCTTTCGGCGACCCTATGACCCGCGACACCGTGCCCGAGACGACCGATGGGCTGTACGACGTCGCCGTGATTGGCGCGGGCCCCGGCGGTCTCAGCGCGGCGCTGAACCTCGTGCGCGCCCGTCGGCGCACAATCGTGCTCGACGGCAACCGGCCCCGCAACGCAGCGACTTTCCACTCCCACGGCTTCATCACGCGCGACGGCGTCTCGCCGCTCGAGCTGCGCGGCCTCGCCCGCGACGAGCTGAAGGAGTACCCCAACTACGAGTACCACCAGACCATGGTGGTGTCGGTCGTGCAGAACGGCGAGGGGTTCCTCGTCGCCACGAAAGGCCCGGGCTTCACCACGGCCGAGTTTCGCGCCCGCACCATCGTGATCGCGACGGGCGTCAGCGAACTCATGCCGGCGCTGCCGACGCTGCGGGCGTTCTACGGCACCAGCATCCACAGCTGCATCGAGTGCGACGGCTACGAGGAGCGCGACAAGGCCATCGCCATCCTCGGCGACACCGATGACCTCGCCGAGCGCGCAATCCTCGCCTCCCAGTGGAGCAGCGACGTGATCGTCTTCGCGGGCGCGACCGGCGGGGTGACCGACGACGAGGAGACCGGACTCGCCGTGCGCGGCATCCGGGTCGACCGGCGGCCGGTCGTCGATGTCGTCGGCGACCGTACCGGGCTCACCGGCATCCTGCTCGACGGCGGCGAGACCGTCGCCCGCGACGCTGCCTTCGTGCGGCCCATCTACGAACCCCGTCTCGGCTACCTCGAGAGCCTCGGCCTGGTTCGGTCAGGCGACGGCTATCTCGCAGTGGATGCCGAGGGGCGCACCTCTCTGACCGGCGTCTATGCGGCCGGCGACTCGGCCTCGCCCGGCCCCCGCCAGCTCATCGTCGCCGCGGGCCAGGGTGCAAGGGTCGCCTCTGCGCTCAACCGGGACCTGCTCTCCGTCAGACCCGCCGTCACCGTGACGGGCTGATGATGCAGACCCGGCGCAGGAAGCTGCTCGGCTGGCTGCCCGCCGCGATCCTGAGCGTGATCATCGCCGGGGCGTTGATCACCTCGGGCGTCGTGATCCAGCGCGGTCTCGCCGAGCCCCCGCCGCCGCCGGACAGCGCGCAGGTCACCGGGGCTGACCTGTCGCTGTTCACCGATGAGGGCCTCGCCTACATCGACCGCAGCCGCAAGGTGCGCTTCGACCTCTCTGAGCCGCCGGTGGCGGCATCCTCCCTCGGCCTGCCTGCGAACGGAACGCTCGTGATCGAGCCCCCGGAGACGAGCCTGAGCTACAGCGTCGCAGTCTTCGGCGGGGGTGCCGAGCCGGGCGGACTCACGCTCAACGCGAGCGAGCTGAGCATCGAGACGGATGACGGCGACCTCGTGGCCGTACGCGTGCCGCTCAGCAACTTCTCGAGTTTCACCGATCTGTTGAACGAGTGGCGCGCGGATGCCGGCACCTACGGCTGGGACGTGTCGGATGCCGACCGTATCGTTGAGGAGATGGGGGAGGCCACTCGGTCAGGCGATCCGTACTCCTTCAGCTTCGGCCCCGGCGACGCCCTCGGGGTGGCCGTGACGGCGACGGCGAGTTGCGAACTGTTCGGGTGTGCGGTCGAGTTCGAAGTAGCTCCCCGCGTACGCTAAAGTAGGGAGTCGGCCCGGCTTCGGCAGGGCCCTGTGGGGTGTGGTGTAATTGGCAACACGGAAGATTCTGATTCTTTTGTTCTTGGTTCGAGTCCAGGCACCCCAGCTTTAGCCCCTGAGTTTCCGCGGAAACCAGGGGCCTTTTTGTTTCCACAGACGCCGAACACGGCCAGAAGTGCCACTTTGGGTGCCACAAACGCCTCCACCGCCTCGTTCCGGGGGCATCGCTCGCGGCTGGCCCGCGCCGCTACGGGTTGCCGCGGCCACACGCGAAATGCCGCGTCACACCTGTCTGTCATGACCGACGAGAACGTGCAGACCGACGTGCAGATCATGACCGGTCCGCAGGTCTCGCCACGCACCCTCGAAGAGTGGCGGCAGACCCACTCCGGCCCGCCGTGGCGGCGGATGGGCCGCCACGTCCGCTACCTGCGGCGCGAGGTGCTCGGGTGGTTCGAATCACTGGACCCTCATGCCTAGGCCGCGGATGCGGGCGGGCGAGGTCGGGAACGTCCGGATCGTCGGGCTCGCCAACGGACAGGTGCGGGCGGAGGCCCGGATGCGGGACGACCTCGGGGCGCTGCGCCGGCTGAAAGTGGTGCGCGCCACCGAGGAGGAGGCGCGCCGTGCCCTGGGCGAGCAGGCGGAGGTGATCCGTCTCGGCAGCACCGAACCGATGCTGACTGCGCACTCGACGATCGCCGAGGCCAGCGCGGTGTTCCTCGACGACAAGCGGCGCTCGCAGACGGTCGAGATCTCCACGATCGAGACCTACGAGTTCAGCGTGAGCAAGGTCATCATCCCCGCGTGCGGGGACCTGCTGCTGAGCGACTTGACGGTGTTGCGGTGCAATCGGATCCTGCAGCACATCCGAGACACCAAGTCGCTGCAGGCGGCCCGCAAGGCCCGCAACATGCTCTCGCAGATCTGCGCCACCGGGATCGAGCACGGGGTGCTGGCGTTCAACCCGGTCCGGGACGCCAAGGCGCTGCCGGTACCGCCGAGAAAGGAATCCGTGCTCACCCCCGAGCAGCTGGTGGTCGTGCGGGATCTCGTGCGGTCCTGGCGTGCCGGTGGGGAGCGTCACGGTCCCCGCCCGAACGCGGCGATTCTGGAGAACGTGATGTGGATCATGGTGGGCACCAGCGCCCGGATCGGGGAGGTACTCGCCCTGCGCCGCTGCGACGTCGATGTGACCGCCAACCCGCCGAAGGTGCTCGTCGCGGCCACGATCACTCAGACGCGTGCGGAGGGCCTTCGCCGCAAGCCCGCTCCGAAACGAACCCGGCAGAAGCGTCGCATCGCACTGCCGAGCTTCGCGGCGGCCGCGATTCGCCGGCAACTGACAGACGCGGGACGCGACCGCGAGTCCTACCTCTTCGCAACGAAGACGGGCCGGCCGCTGAGCGTGAGCAACTTCGAGCGCCTGATCCGGTCGTTCGTCGACGACAACGCGGACGTGTTGACGGATGCGGGGATCGAGGCGGGTGAGTTCACCACGCATATCTTCCGCCGCACGGCGGCCACGATGATCGAATCCGTTGCGGGCATCACGCTCGCGGCCCGGCTCCTCGGGCATGCCGGCGAGCAGGTCACCCGCGCGAGCTACGTGGTCACCGCTGAGATGGTCAACCCGGTGACGGCGCAGATTATGGACGAGGCACTGGGCGGCTTACTTTGATCGAGTCTCGCGAGTGGCTCGCAATCCGCCGACCGTCCGTTGCCTTCTCCGGTGGTGCCAGCGTGGCACCACCGTCTGAGGTGGAGTTTGTTGATGCCGATCGGCGATCTGCCCGGTCGCCAGCCCTGCGCGTAGCTCGGCACTTCATATTTGTTTTAGCACGACGGATTGAGCATGCGCAATCGTCTTCGACGTTCTTGCGGTGCCCGAACATCACGCGATGGAGTCTTCAGCTTGGCGCGATCCAGAGCTCTTGCTCTAGCCACCCGGGGGCGATTCCCATGGAGCCGACGTCCAAGTACTCGGTCTCTGGGAAATTGCGGAGGAGGGTGGCCACCCGCTCAGACCAGTCACGGCCCGGGTGCACTGCCTCAAGGAGGTAGGCCATGACCGCGAGAGCGCTGTATACGCCGAATTGCTTCGGTGCTTCCCCCTGCGTCAGATGCGCGAGGAGCGGTACGTCCGGCGGCTTCGGTCGCTTGGGCGCGGTCACCAGCTTTCGATTGAAGAGACGAGCGTGGTGGGCGGCAACGTTCCGTACGTAGTTCAGCGTCGCAATCCAGCTCTGCATGAGCCGTTTCGACGGCACGCCGAACGCTTCGGCGATCTCCGTTCCGATGTCGTTGCGTAGACCTCCGTAGAGACGAGAAGTGTGGCCGAGCTCGAGAATCTCCGTCAGCGCCCAGATCGGCATGCGGTCGTCGTACTTGTCCCTGAAGTGCGCCACGAACGACTCATCTGACTCACCCTGTCGCTCTCGCACCCGCTTCAGCCACGCCTCGTGCGCACTCGGAAGCGTCTCTCCGTCGTCGCCTTTTCGTTGCGCTGTGAACGCTGTTACGAACGAGGAGGCATCCTCGTGAGCGAATGCTGACAACCGCCCCAGCGAGTAGCTGAGCTGCATGCGCAAGGCGACCTCAATGCGTTCGACTCCTTCCAGTACCAACAGGCGTAGCTGTCGATCGAAGTCCAGCAGGCGCGCAGCATCCTCGACGCGGGACCCGGCCCGGTAGGAGCTCAGGACGCGAACACGTTCACGTCCCTGGTCATCCATATAGCTTTCGGACTCGCGAAATGGGTATAAGTACCCGGTCAAGCGGTAGTAACCAACCTCGCGCAGGAGCGTGCTGGCGGCGCCCCTATCTCCCACACGGAGACCTCGACTGGCGAGCCCATCGATCTGGTCATCGATCGATAGCCACGGCTTGGCATACTCCATTGGTTGCTCCCGGCAAAAGAAAATCGGCCCGAGCCGTGAGGCGAGCGGGCCGATCGTGATAGGTCAATCCTAGCAACCACTTACGGACGTCGCTACCCATTCGCGGTCGACAGCAACCGGCAGCCGCTTCAAAGTCCCGCCACTCAGGCGATAACGGGCGCCTCGGCAAGAGATCACACGCACGCCAGCGCGAATCGCACTCCTGGTCGTGCCCGCTAGGGATCCCAGTTAGCAACTATGACGCCTCTTGCAGATCGAGGCGCACCTCCTAGACGATAGGTGAGGAGTGCGCGGTGACGGTGTCGATGCGGGTGATGAGTCCCGCACTGCACGTTCGCTCGCCAAGTTCGCATGCCGTGGAATGCGCGAGCACACCGCCCTCACGACCGCGTAGTTCGTGACGAGGAGCATCAGTGGTGCTGAGCCACACCACATTGACGAGTGGTTGCTGAACCGGCCGAAGCGTCAGCGCGATCGGCACCGTCACATTAGGTGCGGCTTCCGAACCGCTTCTGATCACCATCGAACAGATTTATTGATATTTTATCATGTATCATCAACAGTGATATGCAATCGGAAACGTTGACCTGGCTCTAAGTGAGGATGGCATGACACGCAAGATGAGGATATCAATCATAGCCGCGGTGCTCGCCGTGGTCTTCGTTGGGGCAGTGGCACAGCCTGCCAGCGCCGCGACGTCGACTGTCTTTTGGCAGGGTAAAACCGTGCAGAGGGAGGCTAAGACCTACACGGGCTCTAGCATTAGCGGCGGCTCGACGTCACTCAGAATCTCGCTCGCGGAGTTCAAGATGTACCAATACACCTACTCGGGATACGGAGGAGGGTACACCGTATATGGCAGTCACACCGCCACCGCACCTGGCTGGACCGGGTTTACTCACCAAGCAGTTTCTGCAACAGCCAAAAGCACGTGCTATTGGTACGTCCCTGGTCAATCTATAGACGGGTCGCTAGACCTCGGTTGCAAAGTTAGGAGATTCTAGAATGGGCACCAATCGCAAGCTTGCTCAGGTAATCGGTGCGTTCGCCATTGCCACTGCAGTCGTGGGAACGGTCGGAGCTGGAAGCCTCAGCGCAAGCGCCCGTCCCGGAACATATTCAATTAAGACCGAGAACCTTATTCCGGAAATCAACACAGTCGAGGAACAGCACGACTCGCTACCTCCCGCCTTGAAGGAGCTAGCGGAGGATGGCCCAATCAAGATGGAGTCAGTGCGTCTTATTGCGCAGTCCGCTTACGGATCGCATTGGGCTGGACTCAGCGATAACGACGAGGTTTGTATTATGACTTCGCTAAGCGACGACTCTGCGAGTGCGATCGGCTGCACGCCACGACCTCTGTTCCACCAGAATGGTGCGTCGCACGGCCTCGATAGTCTGAGCGCGCCTGGCGTTGTTGTTCACCTCATTCCCGATGGAGTTAGCGAGAATGATGTGCGCGACGCCGTTGCCTCAAGCGCGGCAGAGCGATCGGCTGGCACTGCTTTCAATCCCGAGCAGGTTGAGTTTCAGCTACTGGGAGACACGCGCGTTCTAGTTATGGGACAGGACGATGCTGCTCCGGACGGGGACATCCGGATCGCCAGAGACGGTCAGGACGAGCTCGTGCTGTTTAATTTGACTGGGCCGGAGTAGGATGTGGGCTTTCGTCCGTGAAGCGCTGGTCGGCGTTCTAGCAACGGTCCTCTACGTTCCCTTGGTTGGATATCTGATTTTCCAGCTGCGCTCAGTCGAGCAAGGAATCGTCTTCAGTTTGGATCTTGCGCCCCAGGCTGTGACCGATCCTCAGGTGCCAGCGATTCAATGGGCTGGTGTGGCCCTGCTGGGCTTCCTCTACCTCTGGGCTCTGTACTGGCGTCGGTCCGTGAGCAATTCCCCGATAGTGACGATTTCTGCGTTCGTGTCACTTGCTGCGCTGGTCATAGTGTTCGCTCTAGTCGCAGAATTACCTCGGCCGGATCTCCTGGGGCATGCGTCCTCCGGGTTCTATGGAATCGTTTCAGTTGCATTGACCAGCTCCGCGATACTCTCCACTGCTGGCGGGATTGCTGCCTTCGAGGTCCTTCAGGTCTTCAATCGGCAACCAAAGCCGCATCCTGTCAGGAGCGCAGAGCAGTCGGGGCCTGATTGATGACGACTCAAGATTCTAGGGGTGAGGTTCAAGTTCGACTGCGTGGCGAAGATCATCACCCGTAATTCGATGAGTGACGAACGAATTGCCACGTCCGCGATCGAACGGCTAGGTGTGCCTAACCCGAGGCCCCTGCCGCAGTGCGGATATCGCGCGGGCGCGCCTTGCGCAACGTCGGTCCGCGGCGAGCTGTCCAGCGTCGGGTGGAGCATCTTGGGGGTGGCGCCGCGGGTGTCGCTTTGGGTGCCATAAACCCTCGAAAAGTGCCAGAAACAGCCCGTATCAGCGCGTAGCGAGAGTAGAATTCTGTGACCAACTTCCGCCAGATCACGCGGAATTTGGGGGCAACAGCACGTGAGCCAGCCAGCCCGATTCCTATTCTTTTGTTCTTGGTTCGAGTCCAGGCACCCCAGCTTTAGACAGCGACGATTGTCGCTCATCCAGCCCGGCGTCGCCGGGCTTTTTTCTTGCGGTCGTGGGACCACAACACCGGTTTGGTTGCACTCGACGGCGCTGACCACCTACAGGATCTCCGGCTCGAAACGGTTCGTCTCACGCAGGTTCTCGAGCGTGGACGGGGACAGGCGGACTCTTTCGACCTTTTCTACAGACACGGGGTGCTCCTTGAGGGGTTGGTTTCTTCACCCGCCACCTGCGCGGCACACGTCTCCCGACGCAGACTAACGGTGAGAATAGAGCTCCGCGAGAGCTCGCCCGAGCGGCACCAGATGATGGTTCGGCATGTTGTCGTCCGGCCAGTTGTCGTAGACGGCCGCGTCCACCAGTCGGAAGAAGTCCTCGTCTGCCATCCCCTGAGGGCGGCGGACGTACCACCGGTAGTTGCGCGGCACCGGCGGGACACCAGCCGTCGCCAAATACTGGTCCGTGTCATCGTCTGTCATCTCGAGGTCCGACCGGCTGATCGGGGCGCCGGACCGCTGCCGGCGCTGCTCCGGCGGCAGCGGAGCGCGCGCGATATTACCGGTCGGAGCCTGATAGACGATAAGGAAATCCAGATCGATGCCCCGCATCGGGATCCAGTCCGCCCCGCCAAGGTACTCCTCAGCACTGTCCCACTGTGTTTCGTTCACGCGCGACCTCCCATGGATGAGACGACCCCGAGGGCAACGCAGCCCTCGGGGTCGAGATTAGCTCCGATCGCCCCATCTTGGTTGCCGTACGCCGCATTCCTCTTCGTTTCCTCGATGTAGGCGGAAATCTCTCGGTGGCAGACAGTGCCACACTCGCACCACGTGTCGTAGAAGTTCGCGCCTTTCGCGGTCAACGTCAGCTTCGACAGGTCGAGCTCAGACTCGACAGCGATCGGGGCGACCGCAGTGAACATCGCCATCAGCAACAACGACGACCACGCCCGTAACCACGCGGGTTTCTGGAGCGGCCAGACACTGACGCTGACACCGGCTTACGACCTCACACCCGGCCAGCGCACGGGAGATAGCTTCCGTCAGGCGACGGCGTACGGGCGGGACCCGGGTGGAGCGCCGGGCGAGAAGAAATCGAACTTCGCCGCGCTGGTCGCCGAATCCGAGACCTCGGGGCTGTCGGGCTCAGCAGCCCGTGATGTCGTCGACCAGCTCGTGTCGAGCATCGAGGACAACTGGGTCGATGCAGCGGACGCCGCGCGTCTGTCGGCTGCCGACAAGCAGAAGCTCAGGGAGAGGCAGGTGCTGCCGACGGCGGCATTCTTCGACTAAAGCCGCCGATCGCAGCCGCAGGCGCTCCTCACGGAGGCCGCGTCCGGCTGGCGGAGCGAGCCGAACGGGACCGCTACACGGGACCGTCGCGCATCGGACCGCCACGCTCTGGCACTTCCTGCACATCCCGCGGGGGGCGCGGGTCGCGGTCGACGACCTCGTCGACATCGTCGGTGGACACCTCGACCGGCTCCGCGCCCTGCGCCAGCAGCCCACCTTCGGAGGCGTGCGCCGGAAGGCTGCCGCCTTCGGCAAGGCCGTCCCTCGCGGAACCAGCGATCGGTACCGCATCCACCGTTTCTGCCGGGGAGGTCTTCGTGAAGCCGAAGCGGTGCAGTATCCGCGCCCAACGCGGCGTCGTGTCGAGGATGCCGGGATCGGCCTGACCCTCCACCTCGAGGCCGTAGTAGTCGCCGATGTGGTCGACGAGCTGCGCGCGACGCGCACGATCGTAGGCGTTGCGCTCGCGACTGAATGCGATGAAGGTCGACCAGCAGATGAGCAGCATCACCACGCTGAAGGGGAGCGCGATGATGATGGCCGCAGTCTGCAGGGCCAGCAGGCCGCCCGAGAGCAGCAGGGAGATTGCGAGCGCCGCGGTGATGACCGTGAAGAACGTGCGCACGCGCTTCTTCGGGTTGATCTGGCCGCCCGTCGCGATCATGCCCATCACGAGCGCGCCGGAATCCGACGAGGTGACGAAGAAGATCGTAATGAGCAGGATCACCCCGATCGTGAGTATCGGCGTGCCCGGAACGTAGGCGAGCATCTCGAACAGAGCCCCCGCGACGTTGATGCTCCCGTCAGAAGCGACGAGGCTGCCCTCGCCGCTCAGCTCGAGCGCCAGCGCCGTTCCACCGAGCACGCTGAACCACAGAATGCCGATCAGCGTCGGCACGAGGATCACGCCCGCGACGAACTGGCGAACGGTGCGCCCCTTCGAGATGCGCGCAATGAAGATGCCCACGAACGGGGCCCACGAGATCCACCAGCCCCAGTAGAACGAGGTCCACGACGCCTGCCACGATTCGCCGTCCTCACCGGTGAACGCATTGACATTGAAGGAGAGGCTTACGAAGTTTTGAATGTAGGCGCCGATGGACTGCACGAACTCGCGTAGCAGGAAGGTCGTCGGCCCGAAGGCGATCAGGTAGAGCACGAGCAGGCCAGCAAGGGCGAGGTTGATGATCGAGAGCCACTTCATGCCCTTTGTCACTCCCGACAACACCGAAAGCAGTACGAAGAACGAGATAACCACGATGATGATCACCTGCGTGCCCTGACCCGGCTCCACGAGGTTCGCGGCGTCGAGGCCGGCGCTGATCTGTAGCACTCCCAGACCCAGCGACGTCGCGACGCCGAACAGGGTGCCCACGAGGGCGACGACGTCGATCGTGTTGCCCAGGCCGCCCTGCACCCGTTTGCCGAGCAGGGGCTCGAGCGCCCAGCGAATCGAGATGGGGCGCTTCCGGCGGTGGATGGCGTACGCCAGCGCGAGCCCGACGATCACATAGATCGACCACGCGTGCACCCCCCAGTGCAGGTAGGTCTGGCTCAGCGCCTGCTGGGCGAGTTCGGTGGGCGTGCCGCTCACACCCGGGCGCGGGCTCGCGAAGTGGCTGAGGGGTTCGCTGACACCGTAGAACACGAGACCGATGCCCATCCCTGCTGCGAAGAGCAACGAGAACCAGGCCGGCAGGGAGAACTCGGGCTTGTCATCATCTTGGCCGAGCTTGATGTCGCCGAAACGACTGAAACCGAGAAACAGGCTGAATGCCACGAAGAACGCCGAGATCAAGACGTAATACCAGTTGAACGTGTTGACGATGTTGGACTGAATCGCCCCGAACATCGTCTCGGCGGCGCCGGGCGCGACGAGGGCAAACGTGACAAACACGGTCACGATCGCGGCGGCGGGCCAGAACACCCAGCGGGTGACTATCGATTGTCGTGTCTGCTCGGGCATGCACTCAGGGTACTCGTCGTCGTCGGAATCTCCCATGCTGTTCTGTGGGGGGATACACTCGGTGTGTTGACGGGGTTCTCTGATGACGGGCGGACCCGCGGCATCGGTCGAGGATGAGGGAGAATTCGGTGAACGAGTCTGAAGCCGCGTCCGAATGGCTCACCGTGGGGGAGCGCATCCGCGCCTCGCGGGAGGCCGCAGGCATGAGCATCCGCGAGCTCGGTCGCCGCATCGACGTCTCGGCGAGCCACGTCTCCCAGGTCGAGCGGGGGCTGGCCGCCTTCAGCGTTCGCGCGCTGTACAACGTCGTGAGTGCGTTGGGTATCTCGATGGACAGCCTCTTCGAGGAGGCCGTGACGACAGAGGGCGAGCGGATCGTGCCGCTCGAGGAGGCCGTCGCGACGGCGCAGAGTACGCCGCTTGACGAGGCGGGCATTGTGCTGCGCGGCAACGCCCGCCCGGCGATCCGCCTCAAGTCCGGCCCGCGCTGGGAGCGCCTCACCCCGCGTGCTGAAGACGGCGCCGAGTTCATCGAGGTTGTCTACGACCCCGCGCCGGGAGCCGAGCCACCGGAGGACTTCATCCGCCACGGTGGGCGCGAGTACGGTGTCATCGTCTCGGGAACGCTCAACGCGCAGGTCGGGTTCAGCCAGGCCCAGATGCATGTCGGCGACTCGATCGCTTTCGATTCGAGCATCCCGCATCGCTTCTGGAACAGTGCGGCAGAGCCGGTCAGGGCGGTCTGGTTCGTTCTCGATGAGAGAACAGACTCCGTCGCTCGCAGCGTCGCGGCTAGCCCGACCGATCGGCATTCCGGCTTCTGACGGCGCGGCCACGGGTGTTTTTTGCCCGTCGACCGGCAGTGTTCTCTCTGGAACTACAGAGGTCTTGCTTTCCATTGGATCCAACCGCTAGTGTGGTCCATGGGTTTACACCGCACGTGTAAACCAATCCGCACAACCAATGGAGGTTGACAGTCGTGGCTGATCTCACAGGCAAGGTAATACTCGTGACCGGGGGAGGTTCCGGCATCGGAGCCGGCATCGCCAAGGTGGTTGCCGAACACGGTGCCCAGGTCGTCATCACTGACATTCGACTCGAAGCTGCCGAGACCATCGCGACGGAGATCACCTCGGCCGGCGGACTCGCCCTCGGCCTCCAGCACGACGTCACGAGCGGCGAATCCAGCCGCGGTGTCGTGGCGGATGCGACGAAGCGCTTCGGCCGGGTCGATGGGCTCGTGAACAACGCCGGCATCTCGAACCGCGTTCCGTTCAACGAGATGGACGAGGACGAGTGGAACCGCGTCATCAATGTGAACCTCAACGGGGTCTTCCACACCACCAGGGCGGTCGTGGACCAGATGATTGAGCGCCGCTCCGGCCGGATCGTCTCGAACGCGTCCTTCGTGGGGCTTCGCGGTATCCCGCTGTTCAGCCACTACTGTGCCAGCAAGTTCGGTGTCATGGGCCTCACCCAGTCGCTCGCCGTTGAGCTCGCCCCCTACGACATCACCGTGAACGCCGTGCTGCCTGGCGTCGTGCGCACGCCGCTTTGGGAGCCCATGCTCGACAAAGCTGCGGCGGCCGATGGCATCACTCGGGAGGAGGCGTGGGCAGGCGCGATCGCGCCGATACCGCTCGGCCGCCCCCAGGAGCCGGACGACATCGGCGAGGCCGTTGCCTTCCTGCTGTCGGACAAGGCACGCAACATCACGGGTGCATCGATGAATGTCACCGGCGGGCAGCTACTCCACTAGCCCCCGCACAGTCCGGTCTCACCTGCGGCAAAGGAGCCCAGCACCATGACTACAGCACCAGAGACTCACACGACTCGAAAGACGGTCATCGAGGCGCATGACATCGTGAAGCGGTTCGGCGGCGCGGTCGCCGTCGATCATGTCAGCATCGCTGTCGGCGCGGGCGAGATCCATGCCGTGGTGGGGGAGAACGGCGCTGGCAAGTCGACGCTGATGCGCATCCTCGCCGGAATCCTCACTCCTGACAACGGCGGGGTCAGCGTCGACGGCATCGTGCTCGAGCCGGGAGCGAAGGCCTCCCTCGAGGCCGGGATAGCGCTCGTGCACCAGGAGCTCAGCCTCATCCCCGAGATGACGGTCGCCGAGAACATCCTCCTCGGGTCGACCCCGACAAAATTCGGTGCGATCGACTCGGCCCGCCAGCGGAAGATCGCCGCGGATGCTCTCGACCAGATCGGCGTCTCGGTCGACCTCAACGAGCGCGTCTCCCGGCTCTCGGTGGCGCTGCGCCAGTTCGTCGAGATCGCCAGAGCGGTGGCCCGGAGCCCGCGGGTGCTCATCCTCGACGAACCGACCGCGACCCTGACGCCGGCCGAAACCGACTACCTGCTCAATATGCTGCAGCGGCTGGCAGCCAAGGGACTGGCGATCATCTATATTTCGCACCGGATTCCCGAGGTCTTCCGCATCTGCGAACGCGCGACGATCCTGCGCGACGGAAAGGTCGTCGATAACCTGATCATCGCCGACACTACGCCGAACGCCATCATCGACAAGATGGTCGGCAGGGAGCTCAAGCTCGACCTGCAGACTCGCCGCATCGCGAACCCGGGCGCCGTCGTGCTCTCGGCTCGGGGAATCCGGGCGTTCCGCGTGAACGGCATCGACCTCGACGTGCGCGCGGGGGAGATTGTCGGCATCGGTGGACTTGTCGGGGCCGGACGCAGCGAGCTCGTGCGGGCGATTATCGGGGTGGACCCCCGCACGGCGGGCACGGCCACCATCACCGTCGACGGCCAGACAAAGAACATCGTGGGCTACCGGAGCGCGGTACGCGCCGGCATCGGGTTCGTGCCCGAAGAGCGCCGAACCGAGGGCCTCGCCCTCGAGATGAGCGTGGCTGACAACATCACGCTGCCCAACCGCGCCGCCCTGTCGAAGGCAGGTTTCCTGCAGCGGGGGAAGATCACCGAGTTTGCTACCCGGCTTGCGGCCGAGGTGGGACTCCGGCCGCCCGAGGTGGGGCGCGACGCCGGCCAGTACAGCGGCGGTAACCAGCAGAAGGTCGTGATCGCGAAGTGGCTCGGCCGCGAGCCGAAGCTCATCGTGCTCGACGAACCCACCCGAGGGGTCGATGTCGGCGCGAAGGCCGAGATCCACCGGCTGCTGCGCGGGCTCGCCGATGGAGGGACCGCGGTGCTCGTCATCAGCTCCGACCTTCCCGAGCTGCTCGAGCTGTCCGACGTCATCCATGTCGTGAGAGACGGACGCATCATGGGCACGCTCTCGCCCGACGAAGCAAACGAACGGTCGGTCATGGCATTGGCCGCGGGAGAAAAGGTGGCGAGTTCCTCATGACCGAGTCCGGAACACAACTGAAGGCGGCGCCCGTGAACGGCACGCCCGTCGAAGGGATCGTGAAGCGGCAGGCCAGCGTAATCACGTGGGTGGCCAGCCGTGGCATCTTCATCTTCACGGGGGTGCTGCTCGTCTTCTCGGTCATCTTCGTGAACGGGTTCGCCAGTTCGGTGAACATCATCGACGTGTTCCACCGTGCGTCGGCCATTGGCATCGTCGCCATCGGCATGACGTTCGTGGTGATCAGCGCCAACTACATCGACCTCTCTGTCGTCGCGCAGGTCGCCACCGCAGGCGTGATCCTGCTGGCGCTGAGCCCCACCTACGGGGTGCTCGGCGCGATGGCGATTGCCCTGTTCTTCGCGCTGCTGTATGGCGTGGTGAACGGTGTCTCGGTCGGGTTTCTCAAGGCGAACGCGGTGGTGGTCACCCTCGGCACCACCGGGATCGGCGCCGGCATCCTGAGCCTGCTCACAACTGGCACCATCTACTACGGCCCGGAGAACGGACCGATCGACGCCTTCGGAGACGCCAGGGTGGGACCGTTCCCGCTCAGCGCGTTCGTGCTCATCCTCGTTGCTGTCATCGCGAGCATCGTGCTCTCGCGCACCAAATTCGGCTTCATGATCCGCTCCTACGGCTCTAATAAGCAGGCGACGCGGCTCGCCGGGGTGAACAGCGGCGGAGTGGTAGTCGGCGCCTTCGTGCTTACCTCCATTGCCGCGATGATCGCCGGCTTCGTGCTCGCGGCCTACTCCAATACTGCAGTGGCGACGATGAGCGAGGGCTTCGACTTCCGGGCGCTCGCCGCCGTGATCATTGGGGGCAACAGCCTGTTCGGTGGACGCGGCAGCATCCTGCGCACCTTCCTCGGCGTCATCTTCATCAGCGTGCTGTCGAACATTCTGGTGCTCTCCGGGTTCTCCTTCGCCTGGCAACAACTGGTCACCGGTGCCGTCATCGTCTTCGCGGTGGCGCTGGACGCCCTGGCACGAAAGGCAGAAAAGCGATGAGTACCACCATGAAGCTGCAGGAAACGCAGACCGGTACCTGGAATCGGGTGAAGAACGCGGTCGCCCGCCGCACCGAGGGCAGGGCCGTGATCCTGCTCATCCTCGTGGTCGGCGTCATCGCAGTACAGCAGCCCATCGTCTTCAACGCCTACGGCGTGAGCCTCGCCCGGGTCGCGCTCGTCGGCCTCGTCGCACTGGGGCTCACCCTCGTGGTGCTGCAGGGCGAACTCGACCTGAGCGTCGGCAGCACCCTCGCGCTCACCGGGGTGGTCGTCGCCTCCATCCCCGACCTTGGCCTCGGCATCATCGCCGGCCTCGTCACGGGCGTGGCGATCGGAGCTCTCAACGCGTTCTTGATCGTGCTGATCGGTGTGAACTCGTTCATCGCGACCCTCGGCACGCTCTTCGCCCTGCGCGGACTCGCCTTCGTGATGAGCGATGGACGCCCGGTGAGGATCACCGACATCGACTCGGCGCTCGTCTTCGGCCGGGAATTGCTCGGGCCGATCACCCCACGCGTTCTCATCTTCATCCTGCTGTTCGTCATGCTGCAGTTCTTCATCTCGAAGATGCGGGCTGGCCGCGAGTTCTACGCTGTCGGCGGCAACCGGCAGGCAGCCATCGATGCCGGCATTCCGGTCAAGCTACGCCTGTTCACCTCCTTCATGCTGTGCGGCTTTGTGGCGGCGCTCGCCGGCGTCATCAACACGCTCGAGCTGACCGCCGCGGATCCCACAGCGGGATCCACGGTGCTGCTGGCGAGTTTCGCTGCCGTCATCATCGGGGGCAACCTGCTCAATGGTGGCCGGGGATCACTCGTCGGAACACTGATCGGCGCGTTCGCCCTCGGCCTCATGCAGGTGGGCCTCACGTTCGCCGGAGCGGACCGCGAGGTGCAGGACGTGCTCATCGGCATCGTGCTGCTCGTGGCCATCACGACCGACCCCAACAATCTTCGTGCTCTCTCCAGGCGCCTCCAGGGGCTCATCCGAGGAAAAGCGAACCAGCAGGCCTAGCCCTGCACCCGAGTCACCGCCCCGGTGACTAATCACAGAAACGACAAAGAAAGAGGCACGAAATGCGAAATTCCCGCACTGTACTCGTGAGCGTGTTCGCTGTAGCCGGACTCGCGCTCAGCGGGTGTGCGTCCGGCGGCACCGACGATGCTGGCGCCGCGTCCGCCGACGGCTACAACGTCTACGCGCTTCTTCCCCAGGGCAATGACCAGCCCTACGGCACCAACTACCTCAAGGCCATGAACGCGGCCGCCGCTGAGATGGGGGTCAACCTCACCATCACGAACGCCGAGTACGACGCCGCGAAGCAGGCGAACGAGTGCTCCGTCGCTATCGCGTCCAAGCCCGACGGAATCATCCTCTGGCCCGCAGCGGTCGACACCATCCGCCCGTGCCTCGAGGCGGCCAAGGCCGCCGGAATCCCGGTGAACGCGTCGAACTCCGATGTGCTGCCCGAGGACAAGGACCTGGTCGGCACCTACACGGGCCCCTCCAACGAGGAGGTCGGCCGCGGAGCAGCGAAGCTCATCGGCGACGTCCTCGGAGACGCGGGCGGCAGCATCATCATCATCCAGGGCCTCTCCGGCAACTCCACCGCGATCGACCGCGAGGCGGGCTTCCGCGATGAGCTCGAGGCGAGCTACCCGAACGTCGAGGTCATTGGCCAGCAGCCTGGAGACTGGGCGAAGGATGTGGCACTGACCGTGACGTCGGAGCTGTTCACGAGCCTCGGCGAGGAGAACATCGACGCGATCTACGCCGTCGACGACACCATGGCCGCAGGAGCGATCGAGGCCATGGAGAACCGTGGCATCGACCCGACCACCATCCCGGTCGTCGGCACGGGCAACACCGAGCTGGGCCAGCCCAACGTTCTCTCGGGCAAGCAGTACGCGACCCTGTTCCAGTCTCCGGTCTGGGACGGCGAGAACGCCGTCAAGTACATCGTCGAGGCCATCGAAGGGAACACGCTCGAAGCCAACTACTTCATGCCGATCCCCGAGGTGACGAAGGAGAACGCGGCCGACTACCCCGCCGAGTGGTAGCACCAGCCTGACCGTCCCGGGTGGGCGCCCGAACGCGCCCACCCGGGACCCGTCTTCATCAGCACCGTCTAGGAGATGCACCATGACCATATCTTTCGAACTCGCGCCGCCGACGACGTCCGCGCTGGACTTTGACAACCGGATGATCCCGGCGCCTGGCCACATGTCGGTCGACTACGAACAGCGAGTCGACTTCGGCCGACTGCGCGACTACCGGCTGGGGCGGGCGATTCGCTCGCTCGAGGCGAGCGACTGCGGGGCTTTCCTGCTCTTCGACTTCTACAACATCCGGTACACGACCCAGACCTGGATCGGCGGGGCCCTCGGCGACAAGATGTCGCGCTACGCCCTGCTTACCAGAGACGGCAAGCCCCACCTCTGGGACTTCGGCTCGGCCGCCAAGCACCACCGTATGTTCTCGCCGTGGCTGGAGCAGGACCACTGCCACGCTGGAATGCTCGGCCTGCGAGGCGCCGTCGCCCCCGAGGCGGGCCTCATGCGCGACGCGGTGAGGGCGATCAAGGGCCTATTGACGGATGCCGGCGTCGCCGACCAGCCCGTCGGCGTGGACATCGTCGAGCCGGCCTTCCTGTTCGAGATGCAGGCGCAGGGGCTCACGGTCGTCGACATCCAGCAGTCGATGCTCGATGCCCGCTCGATCAAGTCTGCCGACGAGATCATGCTGCTCAGCCAGGCCGCGGCAATGGTCGACGGCGTTTACCAGGACATCTCCGAGGCGCTGCGCCCCGGAATCCGCGAGAACGAGATCGTCGCGCTCGCGAGCAAGCGGCTCTACGAGATGGGGTCGGACCAGGTCGAGGCGATCAATGCGGTCTCGGGCGAGCGCTGCAACCCGCATCCGCACAACTTCTCCGACCGCCTCATCCGCCCGGGAGATCAGGCGTTCTTCGACATCATCCACTCCTTCAACGGGTACCGCACCTGCTACTACCGCACTTTCTCGGTCGGCAGCTCGACCCCGAGCCAGCACGATGCCTATACCAAGGCGCGGGAATGGATGGATGCCGCGATCAACAAGGTCGCCGACGGCGTGGGCACCGACGAGGTTGCGCTGCTCTGGCCGAAGGCGACCGATCTGGGCTTCGCGAACGAGATGGAGGCGTTTGGCCTGCAGTTCGGGCACGGGCTCGGCCTCGGCCTGCACGAGCGGCCGATCATCTCGAGGCTCAACAGCCTCGAGCATCCGGTCGAGATCAAGGCCGGAATGGTCTTCGCGCTCGAGACCTACTGCCCGGCCTCCGACGGGGTCTCGGCGGCCCGGATCGAGGAGGAGGTCGTGATCACGAATAACGGCGCGCAGGTACTCACGAAGTTCCCGGCCCAGGAACTCTTCGTCGCCAACCCGTACAAGAAGTTCTACTGACCGCGTCGGTGCATGACGAAAGGGGCGGGCCTGCGGGCCCGCCCCTTCTGTGTGCCGCCGCTCAGCGCCGCCGGATCAGGCCTTCCACACGGTCTTCAGATTGCAGAATTCCTGGATGCCCGCGGCCGCGAGCTCGCGCCCGTAGCCGGAATCCTTGATGCCGCCGAATGGCAGCTCCGGGTACGACACCGTCATGCCGTTGATGAACACCGCGCCGGCATCCACCGCGCGTACGAAGAACGACTCCTCGGCGGCGTCGCTGGTCCAGACCGACGAGCTCAGTCCAAAGGTCGTCTGGTTAGCGATTGCGACGGCCTCGGCGCGGTCGGCGACACGGTAGAGCGTGGCGACCGGCCCGAACGCCTCCTCCATGACGAGGCGCATGTCGCTCGTGAGCCCGGCTAGCACGGTCGGTTCGTAGAACCAGCCGGCGCGATCGGGCACCCGGCCGCCGGTGAGGACCTCGGCGCCCTTCGCCACGGCATCCGCTACGAGCTCCGCGATCTCGTCCCGGCCGGACTCGGTCGCGAGCGGGCCGACGTCGGTGGTCTCGTCCATCGGGTCGCCGACGGTGAGCGCGGCCATCTTCTCGCCGAATAGGCGGGCGAACTCGTCGTAGACGTCGGTGTGCACGATGAACCGCTTGCCGGCGATGCAGGATTGGCCGTTGTTGGACACCCGTGCCTTCACGGCGGTGCTGGATGCCGCGTTGAGGTCAGCCGACGGCATGACGATGAACGGGTCGGATCCGCCGAGCTCGAGCACGGCCTTCTTCACCTGCTCGCCGGCGACGGCGGCGACCGAACGCCCCGCGGGCTCGGAGCCGGTGAGGGTGACGGCCTTGACCCTCGGGTCCTGGATCACCGCGGCGACCTCGCGCGCGCCGATGAGCAGGGTGCGGAACGAGCCGGTCGGGAAGCCGCCGCGCTCAAACAGGGTGTCGAGGTAGATCGCGGTCTGCGGCACGTTCGAGGCGTGCTTGAGCAGGCCCGTGTTCGCGGCCATGAGAGCGGGCGCGGCGAAGCGGATGACCTGCCAGAGCGGATAGTTCCACGGCATCACGGCGAGCACGACGCCGAGCGGGTCGTACCTCGTCCAGGCGCTGCTCGCATTGACGGCTGTCGGGTCGGCGAGCTGCTGGTCCGCGAGGAACTCGGCGGCGTGCTCGGCATAGAAGCGCATGTTTTTCGCGCACTTGAGCACCTCCGCCCGCGACTGCGCGATGGGCTTGCCCATCTCCACCGTCAGCAGCGTCGCGAGCTCGTCGAGGTCGCCCTCGATCAGCCCGGCGGCGGCCCGCATCCAGCCGGCGCGCTCGGGGTAGTCGGTGGCGCGCAGCGCCGCGTGGGCGGCAGCCGCCTCGCTAATCCGCTGCTCGATCTCGGTGGCGGTGTGTGCCTCGAACTCCTGCTCGGTCAGTCCTGTGGTGGGGTTTACGGTCGCGATCGCCATCGGGTGCCTTTCATTCGGAGTGTGCCTCTCGGCTTGTGGGGAGGTCGAAGACCTCGGGATGCCGCGCGAGCTGGAGCCGGGTGCGGCGGATGTGGGACTCGACGACGCGCTCGGCGCCGTCCGCGTCACCCTCGCGCAGCGCTGTCGTGAGCAGATGGTGCTCGTCGTGCATGATCCGCCGACGGTCGTCGTCGAGGAGCATCGTATAGGCGCGGCGGTAGTGCTGGGTGGAGTTCCAGAGCCGGTGCACGAGGTCGCCGAGAATGTGGGTGTCGCTGGGCTCGTAGGAGGAGAGGTGGAATTCGCGGTCGAGCCGCAGGAACTCTTCGACATCGGTCGTCTCCTCCATCGCGCTGGCCAGCTCATCGAGCCGGTCGAGCCGGGCGTCGTCGAGGTGGGGCATCGCGTAGCGCAGCAGCAGTGGCTCGAGGCGCTCGCGGGTCTGGTAGATCTCCTCGCATTCGGCGAGGGTCAGCCGGTTGACCCAGGCGCCCGTGTTGGCGACGAGGCGCACGAGACCGTCCGACTCGAGAACGCGCAGGGCCTCCCGCACCGGCAGCCTGCTCGCGCCGAACCTCTCGGCGACGTCCTCCTGGCGGATCCTCGTGTCGGGCGGGTAGTCCCCGGCGAGGATGCTGGCGCGGATGCTGTCGGCGATGCGGGTGCTCGCGTTGCCGTCACGGGTGGCTGCTTTGCTCATCTGGCAATCCTCACTCGCCGGGCCGCACTGGGTGCCACAGCAGCACCGGCGCGTCCTTCTCGTAGGCCTTTCCGTTCGGGAAGGAGACAAGCTCGAACTGCATTCCCCACGGACTCAGAAAGTAGACCCAGCGTTGCCCCTCGCTGTACCGGGAGCTCGAGGTGGGCTCGCCGAGGATGCGCACGTTGTTGCTCCGCAGGTGCTCGAGCGCCGCATCCAGGTCGTCGACGTAGAAGCCGAGGTGGTGGCCGCCGAGGTCACTGTTGCGGGGCTGGGGCCGCTGCTCGTCGGCAGCGTCGTACTGGAAGATCTCGAAGTTGGGGCCCGTGCCGCAGCGGTAGAACCGCAGCTCGCGCATGACGGTGCGCGGGTGCACGTTCAGGTGGTCAGCCATCCAGGTGCCTGTGTCGTCGCGGTAGGGGCCGAGCGTATAGATGCGGTCACAGCCGATCACCCTGACAAAGAAGTCGTCCGCCTCGTCGAGGTCGGGCACGGTGAAGCCGATGTGCTCGGTGCCGCGCAGGCCCGGAATTCCCATGCCAATCCTCCTTGATTGGATCCACTATAACGCCAGAACCACCGAAAGGCGGGGCAATCTCGAGAATTATGGTTGTGATTGGATGCAATCAAGAAGTAAGGTGGGTTCTGGACCCGCCCCGTTGAGACACGGGCCGACCGACTTTCAATGGAGAAATGAGGAACGATGCCGAAAACGCGCCGATTGGATCCCGCCGCCCCCTGGGTGCAGATCACCACGACGCCCGCGGACTGGAAGGCGGCCGACCCGAAGCTCCTCGCGACGATGCTCGGCGAGCTCCACCTCATCCGTGCCTTCGAGGAGACGGTGCTCGATCTCGCGGGAGAGGGCCTCGTGCACGGGCCGGCGCACTCGAGCATCGGCCAGGAGGGCGGCGCCGTCGGCTCCATCGTCGGCCTGACTTCGAGCGACGCCATCAACGGCTCCCACCGAGGCCATCACCAGTTTCTCGCCAAGGCGATCACCCACGTCTCCGCGGGCGAGCTCGACCTCGCGAACCTCGTGAGCGAGTCGATCCAGACTGTGCTTCAGCGCACCCTCGCCGAGATCCTCGGCCTCGCCCAGGGGTACTGCGCCGGCCGGGGAGGCTCGATGCACCTGCAGTGGTTCGAGGCGGGCGCCCTCGGCACCAACGCGATCGTCGGCGGCGGCGTGCCGCTCGGAGCTGGCAACGCCTGGGCGCAGAAGCACTCCGGCACGAACGACATCACGCTCAGCTACTTCGGCGATGGCGCCGTCAACATCGGCTCCGTGCTCGAGACGATGAATCTCGCCGCTGCCTGGAAGCTGCCGTTCGCCTTCATGATCGAGAACAACCTGTACGCCGTGTCGACCACGGTGGCGGAGGCCACCGCCGAGCCCCGGCTGTCCGGCCGCGGCCTCGGCTTTGGTATTCCGTCCTGGCGCGTCGACGGAATGGACCCGCTCGCGGTGCACCTCACTATGCAACAGGCCGGAGAGGTGATGCGCACGGGCGGCGGCCCCGCCGTCATCGAGCTCGAGGTCTACCGCTTCTTCCACCAGAACGGCGCCTACCCCGGAAGCGCATTCGGCTACCGCTCGAAGGAGGAGGAGGCTTCGTGGCGCGCCCGCGACCCCCTCGAGCGTGTGGCCAAGGAGATGATCGCCCTCGGGCTCATCGACGAGGCGGGTGTCGCATCCGTGCGGGAACAGGCGCAGGCCGCCATGACGGATGCCGCCGGGCAGCTCACCGAGGCCGACCCGGAGGCGGCCGGCAAGCGCCGCATCCGCAACGATCTCTGGCCCGACACCGACTTCGTCGACGTCGGCCTGCGCGGCGACACGAGCGAGCTTGCCGAGGCGCGTACCCTCGATCCGCTGGACTACGACGGCGAGCTGGAGCGCAAGAAGTTCGTGGATGCCGTGGCCTCGGTCATGGACCGCCGCATGGACGAGGACGAGCGGATCGTGCTCATGGGCGAGGACATCCACCGGTTGAGCGGCGGCACGAACGGCGCCACGAAGGGACTGTCGAAGCGCTATCCCGACCGCGTGCTCGGCACGCCGATCAGCGAGAACGCGTTCGCCGGCCTCGGCGGCGGAATGGCGCTCGACGGCCGCTTCCGCCCCGTCGTCGAGTTCATGTACCCCGACTTCCTCTGGGTCGCCGCCGACCAGGTGTTCAACCAGATCGGCAAGGCCCGCCACATGTTCGGCGGTGTGAACCCGGTGCCCCTCGTGCTGCGCACGAAGGTTGCGATGGGCTCCGGCTACGGCTCCCAGCACCTCATGGACCCGGCCGGCATCTTCGCCACGAGCCCGGGCTGGCGCATCGTGGCCCCGTCGACGGCGGCCGACTACATCGGCCTGATGAACGCAGCGCTCGCGCTGCAGGACCCGGTGCTCGTGATCGAGCACGTGGACCTCTACGGTCAGACCGACGAGGTACCGGCCGGCGACCTCGACTACCAGTTGCCGTTCGGCAAGGCCGGCATTCGCCGCGCCGGCAACGACGTCACGGTCATCAGCTACCTGTCGATGGTGCGTCACAGCCTCGAGGCGGTCGAGCAGACCGGCATCGATGCCGAGGTCATCGACCTGCGCTGGCTCGACGCGGCCTCGCTCGACTGGGACACCATCGGCGAGAGCATCCGCAAGACGGGCGCCGCTCTCATCGTCGAACAGGGAGCACGCGGCACATCGTACGGCGGCTGGCTCGCCGACGAGATCCAGCGACGCTTCTTCGACTGGCTGGACCAGCCGATCGAACGCGTGACGGGGGGCGAGGCCTCGCCGAGCATCTCCCGCGTGCTGGAGCGAGCCGCGATCGCCCGCACCGAGGAGGTCGTCGCCGGCCTCGAGCGCGTGCGCCAGGGAATGGGAGAGCGCTGATGGCCATCCTGATTCGGATGCCCGAGGTGCTTGCGGGCAGCGAGGATGCCGCAATCCAGACCTGGCTCGTCAGCCTGGGGCAGGCGATCACGGTCGGCGTGCCTCTCGCCGAGGTCGAGACCGAGAAGGCGATCGTCGAATATGCCGCCGAGACCGAGGGCACCGTGCTGCGGTTGCTCGTCGCCGAGGGCGAGGCGGTCGCGGTGGGAACCCCGATTGCGGTCGTCGGCGCCGAGGGCGAGAACATCGACGACGTGCTGGGCGACAGCCCGGCCGCGGCTTCGGTGTCGAGTGACGACGCCACCGCTGCGGTCGCGGTGCCGAGTGAGGCGGTGGCCGCCGCGGCGCCCGAGCCCGAGACTGCGCCGGAGCCGGGGGAATCCCCGCTCGCTTCCGCCCCCACCGAGCTCGACGGCAGCCAGGAGCAGAGCGACGGCAAGCAGGGCGGCGGCGCGCAGGGCGGTGGCGGACGCCGTTTCACGAGTCCGCTCGTTCGCCGGCTCGTCAAGGAACGCGGGCTCGACCTGTCGCGCGTGAGTGGCACCGGCCCCGGCGGCCGGATCGTACGGCGCGACATCGAGGGGCTCGCGGCAGCTCCGGCTGCTCCGGCTGCTCCGGCTGCTCCGGCTGCTCCGGCCGTGGCCGCCGCGGCTCCCGCCGCCGCAGCACCCGCA
>Ga0105048_10000125_pt1 | contig 98156 bp, 84 predicted proteins | sample MAT05_FD_78382 | JGI IMG/M metagenome (GOLD analysis project Ga0105048, IMG submission 78382) | Freshwater microbial communities from Lake Fryxell liftoff mats and glacier meltwater in Antarctica - MAT-05 | ecosystem: Environmental > Aquatic > Freshwater > Ice > Liftoff microbial mat | place...
TGGTGTTCATCAACTGTTTTCTCTTTGATCTCCGCGCCACAGCGTCCATATCTCAGGCAGAGGAGCAGCGAGCGCTGAGTAGAATTATGATGTTGGTGTTCATCAACTGTTTTCTCTTTGATCACGGCGCCATAGCGTGCCATATCTCAGGCAGAGGAGCTGAGAGCGCTGAGTAGAATTATGATGTTGGTATTCATCAACTGTTTTCTCTTTGATCACCGCGCCACAGCGTGCCATTTCTCAAACCGAGAAAACGCTCTATTTCAGCTTCAACAACACCACACACTCTATATGATGGGTATGCGGAAACATATCCACCGGTTGAATTTTGTCTACCGCATATTTTTCACTGAGCAGGGCAAGGTCCCTGGCTTGTGTAGCAGTGTTACAACTTACATACACAATTTTGGGAGCTTCAATTTCTAATAATTTGATAACCAATTTTTCATGCATTCCGGCCCTGGGTGGATCGGTAATGATGACATCCGGCCTGCCATGCTGAACAAAAAAATCATCATTGCAAATTTTAATTACATCTCCTGCAAAAAAATCGGCGTGGGTAATATTGTTGAGTGCGGCATTTTCTTTTGCATCTGCAATGGCTTCTTCAATTGCTTCTACACCAATAATTTTCTTTGCCAGCTTACTCACAAATATGCCGATGCTGCCGGTGCCGCAATACAGGTCGTACACAATTTCATTGCCGGTGAGCCCAGCAAAATCTCTGGTAATGTTGTACAGATTTTCTGCCTGTTTGGTATTGGTTTGAAAAAATGATTTCGGGCCGATCTTGAATTTAAAATCCTCCAGTTGTTCCATTACATACCCTTTGCCATAATACACCTGCGGTGTAAGGTCATAAATGGTGTCGTTCCATTTGGGGTTGATGGTGTACAGCAGCGTGCTGATGGACGGCACTTTGCTTAATAAAAAATCAAGCAGTTTTTTTGTTTCCGCGGCATCTTCATAGCCCAAACAAATATTTACCATCAGTTCGCCGGTGCTGCAGTAGCGGATGATGATATTGCGTAGCCAGCCGCTGTGCTGCTTGATATCGTAAAAAGAATAATTATTTTCCTTTGCAAAATCACGGATGCTGTTACGAATTTGATTATTTACATCCTCCATTAAAAAACATTCGTGGATGTCAATGATTTTGTCGAAGATCCGGGGCACGTGAAAACCTAAAGCCCCCTCCATACCTCCCGCGGAAGAAGAAGTCTCCCTAACTCCCCGCCTGAATGAAGACGTCGGGCAGGCCTCAAAAGGAGCGACTTCTGGTGCCTGCGAGTTAATAGCGTTATCTGTTAAGCCAGGTTTTGGCTGGTCAATATTATATGTTGCAATTATATTATCAGAGTCCTCTAGGCCCCTACTTTGGAGGGGTTTGGGGAGGCTTTTTATCTCCTCGCTGGTTAGGTATCTTTTATTACTAAAGGTAAACTCAAGCTTGTTCCTGTAATATTTTGTTTCATCAGCACCTACGATGGGCAGCATTGCGGGCAGATCAATTTTACCAATGCGCCTGAAATTTTGTGCCACTTCCTGTTGCTTGTATTCGAGTTGTTTTTTATAAGGAAGCATCTGCCATTTACACCCGCCGCAGAGGCCAAAGTGTTTGCAAAAAGGCTGCACCCTTTCTGCTGACAATTCATGAAAATGAGTGGCTTTACCCTCTCCCCAATCTTTTTTATTGGTACTTACAAACACATCCACCACATCGCCGGGTACAGCGCCTTCTATAAAAATTACTTTGCCATCAATCTTTGCCAATGATTTACCTTCGGCTGCATAACCGGTCACCAGTACTTTTTCCAGCGTATATTTTTTTCTTTTCACAGCGGCAAAAATAAGATAACCTGTTTTGTTAACGATTTGTAATTTTTGAAATACCCCTATTTATAATATACGGCCAAACCATTCGTTTTAGATATTTTTGTGGCCTTATCAATTCAATATGAAGCGTATATATCTATTCTCCCTGTTTTTATTTTTTGCAGCAGCCGCCGGGGCACAAAGTTTTAAGATCAACCTGCAGGCTACAGGATATACCTCCGGTATTGCCTACCTTACCTACCACAGCGGTAAAAATCTGAACGTGGAAGACTCTGCTGCCGTAAGCTCCAAAGGCACTGCCGTGTTGGAAGGAAAAAGAAAATTACCTGGTGGCATTTATTCCATCGTATTGCCCGGCAAAAGTAAACTGGTGGATTTTTTTATTGATAAAGAACAGCTCATCAATATTTCAATCGATACCAGCGACCTGCTGAATAAAACAATCATCACCGGCTCCAAAGAAAATATCGCTTTCCAGGATTACCAAAAATATATGGCGGTAAAAGGAAAAGCATGGGAGCAGGAAAGGATCGCTTATACACAGAGCCGTACCAAACAGGACTCTGTATTGCACGAAAACAACTACAACCGGCTGAACAAGGAACTGAACGATTACCGGGAAGGGGTTATCAAAAATCAACCGCAATCAATGATGGCAACAGTACTAAGCGCTATGAAGGAACCGCCATTGCGTCATGCCAATCCTAAAACGCATACGGACTCACTCGAAAACTATTATCATTATAAAAAGCACTACTGGGATGGGGTAACATTCATGGACGAGCGAATCATCCGCTCGCCGTTTTTCATTCCCAAATTTGAAAAATTTTACCGCGATATTGTGATACAGCATCCGGACACCATCATTAAAGAAATGGACTACCAACTGCTGCTAGCCCGCAGTTGCCCCGAAATGTACAAGTTCATTCTTAACTGGGCCACTGATGAATACATCAATCCAAAATACATGGGACTTGATGCTGTGTTTGTACACCTGTTTGAAAAATACCACAGCAAAGGACTTACTGGCTGGCTCAATGAAAAGCAAACGGAAACCATCAGCCGCAGGGCGTATATGCTGATGGGAGGATTAATTGGAGCCAAGGCAGCCGACCTCGAGATGCTGGATACGACAGGTAAACCTGCTTCTTTGTACAACTTAAACGCCGATTACACCATCATTGTTTTTTGGGATCCCAACTGCGGCCATTGCAAGGACGAAATACCAAGATTGGATTCTATTTATAAAGCAAGCTGGAAAGCACATGGGGTAAAAATGTTCGGCGTACTATCCGGCGATTCAAAAGAAAACCTGTTGCCTGCGTGGAAAAAATTCATATCCGAGAAAGACTTAGGCAACTGGACACATGTGTATCAAAGCAAAGCAATGGAAGACGCAGATGCTGCTGCGCAAAAGCCAGGTTATCGACAGTTATATGATGTTACCATGACACCCACCGTGTTTTTACTCGATAAGGAAAAACGTATTTTCGGTAAAAAACTTACCTGGAAGCAATTGGATGAATTGCTGCAGGTAAAATGGAAAAATGAAAAAACTAACTAAAGAAAACAGGATCAACATGAAGCAATTTTTTTTACTGATCATTACCGGGCTGGCTGTAGCGAACGGTTTTTCTCAAACATTGTTTACTTACGGCACGAATGAAACAGGCAAAGAAGAGTTTTTAAGGGCTTACAATAAAAACAAAATGCCGGTTGATGATAAAGAAAAATCCTTACGAGAGTACCTGGAGCTGTACACTAAATTTAAGCTGAAAGTAAAGGCTGCAAAAGAATTACGACTCGATACGCTGCAACAGTTAAAATATGATGTGCAAAATTTCCGCAGCCAGGTTGAAGAAGGATATTTGAATGATGAGGGGGAAGTAAACAGGCTGCTGGATGAAGCCTTTCATCGCAGCCAGAAAGATATACACCTGTTGCATTTTTCTATTGCCGCAAGCAACAGAATGAGTGCCACCGATTCGGCGAAAGTGTTTACTTCAATGCAGGAACTAATGGACGCTCTACTGAAAGGGAAAACTGACTATGATGAGATGGTGGGTGGCATGACGCAAAAATCATTGCCTGTAAAATGGAAAGACCTGGGTTATATAACCGCGTTTTCAATTCCTTATGAAATGGAAAACCTGGTGTATGCTTTAGAAGCCGGTGCTGTTAGCAAGGTGTACCGTACCAAATCTGCGCTGCATCTATTTAAAAATGCAGGGGAACGAAAAAATACCGGCAAATGGAAAACTGCACAGATACTGTTTGCACTTCCGCCAGACGCCACCGGTGATGGACGCAAAGAGATAGCAAACCTGGCTGATTCTGTTTATGACCTGCTGAAAAAGGGTGCTGACTTTGGCGAAATGGCAAAAAGGTACAGCAACGATAAAATTACTTACCTCAACGGCGGAGAAATGCCTGAGTTTGGCACCGGAAAATTTGAACTGCCTTTTGAAACCGCTGTATTTGCTTTGCAGAATGATGGGGATATCAGTAAACCCATTTTTACCGGTTATGGTTTTCATATTGTGAAAAGGCTGCATCAGCGCCCAACACCGGCTGATAAAGCGGATGAAGTGTTTATGAACAACTTAAAACAACAACTGCTGCAGGACACAAGAATTAATATTGCCCGTGTTAATTTTATTAAAACAGTAAAAACTAAAACTGCGTTTAAGAAAAACCCGGCGGTAAAAGAGGAACAATTATTCCGCTATGCAGATAGTGTAACGGCCAACAAAGAAGTGGGGAAGTACCCAATTAATAAAACCACCATTTTCTCCTTTGCAAAATCAAAAGTGGTGGGCAGCGATTGGCTTAATTTTGTAAAGGATTACAAACTCAATACAGATGTATACAAAGGAGAAGATAATAAAGCGTTGCTGGAAAAATATATTTCCACCATTGTTGTAGAGTATTATCGCAAGCACCTTGATGAATTTAGTGAAGATTTTAAATACCAGATGCAGGAGTTTAAAGAAGGCAATATGTTGTTTGAAGTAATGGAAAAAAATGTATGGAGCAAGGCCGCAAATGACAGTGTGGGGTTAAGGAAATTTTATGATGCCAATAAAAGCAAATACCAGTGGAACGAAAGTGCCACGGTGAATTTGTTTACCTGCAACAGCTTAACAACAGCAGAGGAAGCGGTAGCAGCTTTAAAAGCTGGTAAAAACTGGAAGCAAATGGCGGAGGAAAGCGATGGCCGTATACAGTCTGACTCAGGCAGGTACGAAGTACAGCAGTTGCAGTTGCCCACAGGTACAGGAGTGTCGGAGGGGCTGGTGACTGCACCCGTAGTTAACAATGGAGATAACACGGCCAGTTTTGTAAAAATCCTGCAACTGTTCCCTCCGGGCCAGCAGCGCAGTTTTGAAGATGCAAAGGGCTTGGTGATAAACGAATACCAAAATTACCTGGAAGAAAAATGGATTGAAGAACTGAAGAAAAAATACCCGGTGAAGGTGAATGATGCAGTATTTAAATCGCTATTAAAGTAAGCAACCTTTCTTCATAAAATAAAATAAGCTGGTTCTCCGGAACCAGCTTATTTTTTATCATTTGTGAATTGAAATGCCTTACCTGATTTCTTTTACCACATTGTAAATAACGTGCGGTTTCCCCAGGGTATAATAATGCAGCACCGGTACATCAAAAGCTTTCAGTTCCTTTGATTGCTGTATCAGCCATTCGGTGCCAATTGTTTCCACTTCCTCGTCTGTCTTGGCTTTCATAATGGCACTTGACAAATCGGTAGGGAGATCAACATGGAAAACTTTAGGTAAAATGGTCAACTGTTTTTTATTGGTGATCGGCTTAAGTCCGGGTATAATAGGTATGTCGATACCAACAGCCCTGCATTCTTTTACAAAGTCAAAATATTTCTGGTTGTTGAAAAACATTTGGGTCATGATGTAATCTGCCCCTGCATCCACCTTGGCTTTCAGGAACAGGAGGTCAGTTTCTAAATTGGGTGCTTCAAAATGCTTTTCGGGATAACCCGCAGTGCCGATACAGAAATCGGGCTTACCGCCATTTTTAATATCTTCTTCCTGGTAAATACCATTCTTTAAATTCATTACCTGCTTCAGCAAATCTACTGCGTATGCATGGCCACCGTGCTCTGGTTCAAAATTGGCTTCATTCTTTGCTGCATCTCCTCTCAGCACCAGCACATTGTCTATCCCTAAAAAGTTTAAATCAATCAACGCATCTTCTGTATCCCTTTTGGTAAAGCCACCACAAATCAGGTGTGGTACGGTATCTACATTGTAATGATTTTTGATGGCAGCACAGATAGCAACTGTACCCGGCCTTTTACGGACTTCCACTTTTTCAAAAGTACCATCCGCTTTTTTCTTAAACATGGTTTCGCTGCGGTGGTAGGTAACATTAATGAAAGATGGCTTGAACTCCATCAGGGGATCTAAATGGTTGTAGATGGTATTGATGGTTTTACCCTTTAACGGGGGTAAAATTTCAAAAGAGACCAGGGTGTTTTTCGACTGGGCGATGTGTTCTGTTACTTTCATCAGTTATTGTTTCTTTTATAGTTTGCCGGTACTAATTTGCCACGGAATACCACTGGCGCCTCTGCTGTTTGTTAAAACATATCTGCAAACATACTTAAGTAAGCATAAAGCACAAACTGCTGTTAAACATAAAACATCCATAAGCCTTTTAAAGCTTTACTGTATTTTTGTTGCAAACGTTATCAATTGGATTTAACTATACAAACAAATAACCTGGTAAAAGCTTACGGCAGCCGTACGGTGGTGAACAATGTTTCTTTCAACGTAAAGCAGGGTGAAATTGTTGGATTGCTGGGTCCGAATGGTGCCGGTAAAACCACCTCTTTTTACCAGGTGGTAGGACTGGTAAAGCCGGACTCTGGCGAAGTTTTTTTAAATGATATCAATATTACCAGGTTGCCCATGTACAAAAGGGCACAGATGGGTATTGGCTACCTGCCACAGGAAGCGAGTGTGTTCAGGAAACTGAGCGTAGAGGACAATATTTCAGCGATACTGGAAATGACGAAACTGAGTAAACAGGAGCAGAAAGAAAAGCTGGAAGTATTGTTGGATGAATTTCGCCTGCAAAAAGTTAGAAAAAATAATGGTGATACCCTGAGCGGTGGTGAAAGAAGACGAACAGAAATTGCCCGGGCTTTAGCGGTGGACCCAAAGTTTTTTTTACTGGATGAACCCTTTGCCGGTGTAGATCCTATTGCGGTGGAAGATATTCAAGCAATTGTTGCCAAATTAAAATTCCGGAATATAGGAATATTGATTACCGATCATAACGTAAATGAAACCCTCTCTATCTGTGACCGGGCCTACCTGCTGATTGATGGAAAAATATTTAAACATGGCACTGCCGAAGAATTGGCCAATGATGAGCAGGTTCGCCGGCTGTACCTCGGCCGCAATTTTGAGTTGAAACGAAAAGATTATTTGTATGAAGAAGCAAAAGAAAGTAAGGTTTCATTAGACAAACTTGTTTATGCGGTAGAAAATGCGTTGAATAACTTAAATGGTATTAAAAAACAGGCGAACCTGCACCAAAATGCTCCAGGATATGAATTTGCACAGGTTATTGACAATACCGCAATAAAAGAGTATGACAGGTACATGGATGAATTAAGAACATCGCTGTATACGTTTGGAATTGAAAATAACAAAACTGCCTTTATTGAAAAACTGGATACACTTTACTACGACAGCGATTTGGACATGCGGACCATCCTGAATAAAATTTCTTTTGAATTGAAGGTGATAGAAAACCAGTAAAGAACGATAATACAAAAAGATGCAATTGCCCTTATAACTTATCAGTTCATTTGTGTATTTTGCCAAATACAAATGAAGTTGTTATCCCCCGCCATATCTAAATTAGCCCGGATGCGTTTGTGGCGCATACAAAACTGGAGCAATAACCCGGTGGCATCACAGCGGGAAGTACTGCAACACCTCGTAACTTCTGCACAATACACAGAGTTTGGAAAGAAATATGGCTTCTCTAAATTGTTTACCGTAAAGACATTTAAAAAAGCAATTCCCATACATGAATACGAAGACCTGAAGCCTTATATACAAAGGATGATGGGCGGGGAGGAGAATATTTTATGGAACGAACCCATTAACTGGTTTGCCAAATCTTCCGGCACCACCAGCGACAAAAGCAAGTTCATACCCATTAGCGAAGAAAGCCTGCAGGATAATCATTTCCAGGGCAGCAAAGATGTACTTTCCAACTATTATAAAAACTTCCCCTCCAGCGATTTGCTTACCGGCAAAGGGCTGGTTGTGGGCGGATCGCACCAGATTAGTACCATCAATGAAGATATCCAGTATGGCGACCTGAGCGCTGTGCTGATGCAGAACTCCCCTTTCTGGGGCCAGTGGCTGCGTACGCCGGAGCTGAGCATTGCCCTCTTGGACGAATGGGAAAACAAAATAGAAAAACTGGCGCAAATTACCGCGGAGGAAAATGTAACCCTGCTGGCTGGCGTTCCTACCTGGACATTGATCTTACTGAAACGGATCCTCGATATCAAACAAAAACAAACGATCAAAGAAGTATGGCCCAACCTGGAGCTGTATATCAATGGAGGTGTTTCCTTTGTTCCCTACCGGGAGCAGTTCGAAAAAATTATCGGTGGCCCTATTAATTTCCTCGAGATATACAACGCAAGCGAAGGTTTTATTGCAGGGCAGGAATGCCCCGGAGAAGAGGGTATGTTACTGTTTACAGAACATGGAATTTTTTATGAGTTTATGCCGGTGGAAGAATATGGAAAACCTGCTCCGCAAACTGTTGGATTAAACGAAGTGGAGACCGGGAAAAATTATGCCCCTGTTATCAGCACCACCGGCGGACTGTGGCGATACCTTATTGGCGATACGGTCCAGTTTACATCTTTGAATCCGTATAAAATAAAAGTAAGTGGCAGGCTTAAACATTATATGAACGCTTTTGGTGAAGAAGTAATTGTTGATAATTCAGACAAAGCCATTGCCACTGCAGCAGGAAAAACAAATGCCATTGTAAATGATTATACCGCAGCCCCGGTTTATTTTAGTGAGAGCAATAACGGTACACATGAATGGCTGGTAGAGTTTGACCGGGAGCCGGATAATATCACTGCTTTTATTTATGAAATGGACAATGCGTTGAAAGATCTCAACAGCGACTATGAAGCCAAGCGGCATAAAGACATTGCTTTGCGATTACCTATTGTACATGTATTGCCTAAAGGCACATTCAACGAATGGCTTAAAAGTAAGGGTAAATTGGGCGGGCAGCATAAAGTGCCGAGACTGAGTAATGAAAGAACTGTACTGGAAGAAATTCTCTTACTAAAAAACTACCGGCCGGTATGAGCGAAACAATAAAGACCTGTAAAAACTGTGGCAACCGGTTTGACGGGAAATATTGTAATCAATGTGGTGAAAAAGTTTATACAGCTCATGATAAATCGATCTTTCATTTTTTTGAAGATGCACTTCATTTTGTTACGCATTTTGAAGGCACCTTTTTTAATACGCTCAGGGCCATCTTTTCAAAACCGGGGAAACTATCATTCGATTACTGCAATGGACTAAGAAAAAAATATTTTAAACCACTGCCATTCTTTATGCTGCTGGTGGTATTGTACCTCATCTTTCCTTTTTTTACGGGGTTGAATATGCCTTTTAAATACTACCTGCAGGAAAGATCTTATGCCAGCCGGGTAGTAACAAAGAAGGCTGCTGTAAATATCGATAGTGCATTGGCAGTGATTGACACGGCAATACAACATAAAACATTTGCAACACAACAGGAATCTTTTTCCTACATAATCAATGCAGAAGATTCCTTCATCCGTAAATCCGAAAAATTATCCGTTATAGAAGCCACCTTCAACAAAAAATCTGAAAAAATATCGAAAATTCTGCTGCTGATCCTGCTGCCTTTAACTGCCTTTGCACTCTGGCTGCTTTCCATTCGCAAACGGAAATATTTTTTTGATCACCTCGTGCTGGCAACAGAGATCAATTCGTTTTATTTACTGTTCAGCTTTTTAATCTTTCCACTGTTGCTTACGTTGCTTTTTAAATTTTTACCACATTCGTTTGCTAAACATGTAACGGATACCGGAGTTGGCATTTTCTCTTACATAATGGTGGCGGCTTTTTCAGCGAGGGCATTCCGGCTGTTTTACGGAGATCGCTGGTGGTGGGCAATACTAAAATCCATATTGGTAGTAGTTGCACATTATTTTATCGTACAGATCATTTATAAATTCATTTTATTTGCAATAACTTTTCATTATTCTACTTAATATATAAACATGAAATTACTTGAAGGAAAAACAGCTATTGTAACCGGTGCCGCCCGTGGCATTGGCGAAGGCGTGGCCATTAAATTAGCAGAACAGGGAGCAAACATTGCATTCACGTTTGTAAGTGACAGCAGTGCTGGAAGAGCAAAAGCTTTGGAAGAAAAACTGAATGGCTACGGCATTCGTGCCGTAAGCTATCAAAGCAATGCCGGTGATTTCGCTGCCTGCGAAGCATTTGTAAACGATGTATTAAAAGAATTTGGACAAATAGATATTTGTGTAAACAATGCCGGTATTTCAAAAGATAATTTACTCCTGCGGATGACGCCCGAGCAATGGAATGAAGTGATACAGGTGAACCTCTCCAGTGTTTTTAATATGACCAAGCAGGTAATAAGGCCCATGATGAAAGCAAAAAGCGGCAGTATCATTAATATGAGCAGTGTGATCGGCGAAATGGGCAACGCAGGCCAAAGCAGTTATGCAGCAAGTAAAGCCGGTGTAATTGGTTTTACAAAAAGTATTGCAAAAGAATTGGGCAGCCGGAACATCCGCTGCAATGCAATAGCTCCCGGCTTTGTTGAAACAGACATGACAAGTTATTTACAGGATGGCGCTGCCTCAGAAAAGTACAAGGCTGGTATTCCGCTCGGACGTTTTGCCACTACGGAGGATATAGCCAATGTAACGCTGTTTTTAGCAAGTGATTTAAGCAGTTATGTAACCGGCCAAACAATTAGTGTTTGTGGTGGATTGAATATTTGAGATGCCCTGCAATCCACATCTGTAAATATATTGTCGTCAATTCTTTTAATCAATTTTCACAAGCAGCCGTTTAACGGAATAAGCTTTATATTTGCAGCAATTGAAATCAAAAAAAATAATAAGCATATTTTTAATACTGATTTTTGTATTACAATTACTCCCCATCCGGCAGTCGATTAACTATTTCTTTATTGACAATCAAATGACGGAAGAAATAGTACACCTCAATAAATCACTTACCAAAAATATCAATACCCCTGATGAAGACTTTCATTTTATCAATGATCATCTTTCACTTTTACATACACATTTAACTATTGATATTGTGTCCATAGGATTGTATAAAGAGATGCTTCCATTTTCTCATGAAGCTGATATTGAAACACCCCCTCCCAATTTAGCCATCTGTTAATCCGTTTTCATTTACAGATTTTATTTTTTATTCCCTCCCTTTGTATGCACTAAACTATTTTATTTATTATGAAGAAAATTTTTCAAAATGCGGCAGCAGATCTGCCTGCATCTATCGTTGTATTTTTAGTAGCATTGCCCTTATGCCTTGGCATTGCCTTAGGTTCTAATGCTCCCAGTTTATTTGCTGGTATTATCGGCGGTATTGTTGGTGGCATTGTTATTGGTTTGCTCAGCGGATCACAATTAAGTGTAAGTGGCCCGGCTGCAGGTCTTACTGCTATTGTGGCGGCAGCTATAGGCATGTTACCGGCATGGGAAGCCTTTTTATTAGCCGTTGTGCTGGCTGGTATTTTACAAGTAATATTTGGATTTTTAAAAGGCGGTTTTCTTGGCGATTATGTTCCCAATAGTGTGATTAAAGGCATGCTGGCAGCTATTGGCATCATTCTTATTTTAAAACAGTTTCCGCATTTGATTGGCTTTGATAAAGACTTCCAGGGTGATGAAGCTTTTTTTCAGAAAGATGATAATAACACTTTTTCAGAAATATTATATGCGTTCAATTACATTAAGCCGGTGGCAGTGATAATTGGCGTACTGGGTATTTTGATACAAGTACTTTGGGAAAAAGTACTTGTTAAAAAATCAACTATTTTTAAGCTAATACCTGCACCATTAATTATTGTTGCAGTTGGCATCACACTCAATATTGCTTTTGGCAAAAATGAAAAATTTGCATTGGAGCAAGAGCATTTGGTGAATATACCTATGGCTTCTTCATTTAGAGAGTTTACGTCCTTTTTTACTTTACCCAACTGGAGTTTTATCACTAATGGAGATGTATGGATTACTGCAATCACACTTGCACTGGTTGCAAGTCTTGAAACATTATTAAGCATTGAAGCTTCTGATAAACTTGATCCTTATAAAAGAGTAACCAATAATAACAGGGAACTGAAAGCCCAGGGTGTTGGCAATATAGTTTCGGGAATGATTGGTGGTTTGCCGCTTACATCAGTAATTGTAAGATCATCGGCCAATATTAATGCTGGTGCCAAAACAAAAATGTCTGCGGTAGTGCATGGCATTCTGTTGTTATTATGTGTGGCGTTCATTCCATCGTTATTAAACATGATACCTTATGCTGCGTTGGCTTCGGTTCTTATCTATACCGGATACAAGCTGGCAAAAATTTCCCTGTTCAAAGAATTTTATTCAAAAGGCTGGGATCAGTTTATACCTTTTGTTGTTACCATTCTTGCCATCCTGCTTACAGATTTATTAAAAGGAATTGTGGTTGGTATTGTAGTAGGGCTTTATTTTGTAATGAGAAGTAATTACAGGTCGGCATTGTTTGTAGTAAATGATGACAACAAATACCTTTTTCGTTTAAGGAAAGATGTTTCTTTTTTGAATAAAGCAACTGTAAAAAGAAAGCTGGAAGAAATACCAGATAGTGCTTATGTAATTATCGATACCACAAGAGCTGATTTTATTGATAAGGATATAATTGACACCATTAATGATTTTATCAGCCATGCACACCTTAAAAATATAACAGTTGATATAAAAAGAAGCCTCCACAAACCTATGCATTTATTATTTGTGCAGCAAGAAGAAATAAATACAATTGCCTGATTTTTTTAACACTAAAATTTAATTATGAAGACTTACGAAAAATTACTGCTCGAAAACAAAGCATGGGCAGCCGAAAAAGTACAGGACGACCCCGATTTTTTTAACCGGCTTATTAATATACAAACACCCGAATTTTTATGGATTGGCTGTAGCGACAGCCGTGTACCAGCCAACGAAATTACAGGTACACAGCCAGGCGAAGTATTTGTACACAGGAACATTGCTAACATGGTAGTGCATACCGATTTAAATTTATTATCTGTATTGCAGTATGCTGTAGAAGTGCTGAAAGTTAAACATGTCATTGTATGTGGGCATTATGGGTGCGGAGGTGTAAAAGCGGCAATGACTAATCATAATTTTGGTATTATAAACAAATGGCTCCGGAATATTAAAGATGTGTACCGTTATCACCGGGAAGAGATTGAAACTATTTCAACTGAAGAAGCAAAAGTAAACCGCTTAATTGAACTGAATGTACAGGAACAGGTAATGAACCTGGCTAAAACTTCTATCGTACAAAAAGCATGGAAAGACCGCTCTGCCCCCGACCTGCACGGCTGGGTGTACGACCTGCATGATGGCATTATTAAACCCGTTTTTGAAATACCTGCAGGTACGCATATAGATAATTTGTATGAATTTGATGATTTATAAATGAGCATCATACCAATCAAACTTTTGTTTGATGATATTGGCTTTTTCTTTTTTTACATAATTCAAAAAAGCAGTAGCTGCCGGTGAAAACTTTTTATCCTTCAGCCAAATTAAATTCCAAACAGACTTTACCGGAAAGCCTTTTACCGGGATGATTTGCAGTTCACCATTATTCAATTCGTTTTTTATTCCTATTACCGGCATAATGGAATAACCCATCCCCGCCATTACAGCCTGTTTTACTGCTTCATTTGTATTGAGCTCCATTTTTTTGATGGTCTGTATTTTATTGTGTGCAATAAATTTTTCCATCACATGCCTTGTACCTGAACCCTGTTCACGGTATATCAATGGTATGTTTTCAAGTATTTTTTTATCGTATTCTTTTTTGCTGAATTTTTTATCCATATTGCCAATTAGGTAAAGCTTGTTTTCCATCAGCTCCAGTTTATTAATTTTCATATTTGGCGGCAATACCGACACTAATGAAAAATCCACCTGGTTATTCTCCAGGCTTTCTATTACTTTCGATTTGTTGGTAACATCCAGCAGCAGCTCTACCCCTTCGTGTTCTTTTAAAAACCCCGAGAGGAAATAGGGCATAATATATTTTCCAGTTGATACTACAGATATTTTCAGCTTTCCAATAAGCTGACCTTTGTGCGCCAGTGTTTTGTAATTAATCGCATATACTTCATTTAAAATTTTTTGAGCAGCCTCAGCTATCTCATTTCCAAAATCAGTAATAAAAATTTTTCTTCCAATCATTTCTGTTAAAGGAATCTCAAACTGTTTCTGAAAATTTTTTAGCTGTATGGAAACGGCTGGCTGTGTTAGATGCAGTTCTTCGGAAGCCTTTGTAATACTTAGCGTTTCAGCAACCTTCAGGAATATTTTTAGTTGATTAATGGTGTAATTCATAAAATTTATTTATACTAAACATTACAAACTTAAATAAAAATATATAATAGAAACCTGCCAATTTTGTACAGTTAAAAAAACAAACTCATTATGACAAAGATAACAGTAGCAAAAGGCGACGGTATCGGTCCTGAAATTATGGATGCCACTCTTGACATCATTAAGGCAGCAGGTGCCAACATTGAAATTGAAGAAATTGAAGTAGGGGAAAAAGTTTACCTGGCAGGCAATACAGCTGGTATTGCTAAAGAATCATGGGATGTAATCAGGAGAAATAAAATTTTCTTAAAAGCACCTATTACCACACCACAGGGTGGTGGTTATAAAAGTTTAAACGTAACCACCCGTAAATTTTTAGGGTTGTACTCCAATGTACGCCCCTGCACCAGCTTTCATCCGTTTGTAAAAACCAAGCATCCAGAAATGGATTTGGTTATCATTCGTGAAAACGAAGAAGACCTGTATGCAGGAATTGAACACCAGCAAACAGACGAAGTGGTACAATGTTTAAAATTAATCAGTCGCCCGGGCTGCGAAAAAATTGTGCGCTATGCTTTTGAGTACGCAAAGCAATATGGCCGCAAAAAAGTTACCTGCTTTACTAAAGATAATATTATGAAACAAACAGACGGCTTATTTCACCAGGTGTTTAATGAAATTGCTGCGGAATACCCTGAAATTGAAAACGAACACTGGATTATTGATATTGGTGCTGCAAAGATGGCAGATACTCCCGAAGCATTCGATGTGATTGTGATGCCAAATCTATATGGTGATATACTTTCGGATGTGGCCGCACAAATAGCCGGTTCAGTTGGTTTGGCAGGTTCGGCCAACATTGGAGAAGAATGTGCAATGTTTGAAGCCATACATGGTTCGGCACCAAGAAGGGCTGGCCAAAATATGGCAAATCCTTCTGGTTTATTGCACGGAGCCATTTTAATGCTGAACCATATCGGGCAAACAGAAGTGGCTGAAAAAGTACACAATGCCTGGCTGCATACCGTTGAAGAAGGTATCCATACCTATGATATTTTTAAAGAAGGCACCAGCAAACAAAAAGTAGGAACAAAAGAATTTGCAAAGGCAGTAATAAGTAACCTGGGTAAAAAGCCGCAATCATTAAAATTGGTAACTTATGCAAACGGTAAAGCGCTTGTGCTGCCAAAGTACCAGCGCAGAGAACCCGCTAAAAAAGAATTAGTGGGTGTGGATGTATTTGTGAACTGGGCTGGATTAAACCCAGATGAACTGGCCGAAAAAATAAAGAAGATTGAATCAGTGGGTGATGTCAAATTAAGCATGATTACAAACAGGGGAATTAAAGTATGGCCTGATGGTTTTAAAGAAACTTTTTGCACCGACCACTGGCGTTGCCGTTTTAAGCCAACTGAAGGTGCTGCAATGACAAAATCAAAGATTACCCAGATTTTAAACCAGGCAGATGCTGTTGAAATTGATACCATCAAAACAGAAAACCTGTATGATTTTAATGGAAAACCGGGATACTCTTTAGGCCAGGGTCAATAATTAATAAACAAAAAAATATTGTATGCAATTAATACAGGGAAATTTTAGCAAGAAGGATGCGATTGAGATCATTACCCAGATGATTCATGTAAAAATTAAATTTCACGAAAATAAAATAAATTCGCAATCCAGCGAAGAAGATATTAAAATGAGGGAAAGGCGGATAACGCAGTTGCAAAAAGATTTATATGAAGCAAGAATAAAAATTGAACAATCCTCCAAAAAAGAATTTACTTTAAATAGTGAGTTGTTAATTGATGAATAGTGTTGAAAACAAATTATTCAGCGGAAGAAAATTAGTAATAGCCACAAAGCATGATAAAGAAAAAGTGATTGCCCCTTTGTTTGAGGATGCATTTGGTGTACTCTGTTTTATTCCTGAAAATTTTGATACAGATCTGCTGGGGACTTTCACCGGTGAAGTTGAACGCAAAGATGACCCGGTTACTACCCTCCGCAATAAATGCCTCAACGCAATGGAAATAGCCAGTTGCGATCTCGGCATTGCCAGTGAGGGTTCGTTCGGTTCTCATCCGTCCATATTTTTTGTACCATCAGGTGATGAGTTATTAATCTTTATTGATAAAGAAAATAACCTCGAAATAATTGCAAGAGAGCTAAGCACCAATACAAACTTTAACGGCGCTGAAATAAAAACCGAAAAGCAGTTGCATGAATTTGCAGCAAATGCCAATTTTCCTTCTCACAGCCTTATTTTACGCAAAGCCAAAAAGGATTTTACTGAAATTGTTAAGGGTATTACAAACTGGCAAACGCTTACACAAACGTTCAAACAATTTATAGAGAAGTTTGGGGTTGTTTATGCAGAAACGGATATGAGGGCTCTTTACAATCCCACAAGAATGAAAGTAATTGAAATTGCTGCAAGAAAGCTTGTGGAAAAAATAAAATTGCAATGCCCTCAATGCAACACACCGGGCTTTGGAATTACAGATGCCAGGATAGGGTTGCCCTGCGGTTTATGTGGATTTCCCACAAGGTCAGTAATTAGCTTTGTGTATGAATGTAAAAAGTGTGGATTTATTAAAGAAGAAATATTGCCGGATAATAAAACCGTAGAAGACCCAATGTATTGCGACATTTGTAATCCATAAATAAATTTTACGAGGGTACTGCAACAGATAAAAATTAGCGCTACAAACCCATAAACATGGATTCTCATATTTTAGTTTCAAACCTAACCAATCCAACACTACTTTTTTTTATGTTGGGCATTTTTGCTACAGCGGTTAAAAGCGACCTGGAAATTCCTGCATCATCCAGCAAGTTTATTTCACTTTACCTCCTTTTTTCAATTGGTTTCAAGGGAGGTCAGGAATTGGCACATAGTGGCTTTACCAATGAAATTACTTATTCGCTCTTATTTGCCTTGTTGCTGTCGTCCATTATTCCGTTGTACACTTTTTTTATTCTTAAACGAAAATTAAGCATTAGTGATTCGGGAGCAGTTGCTGCGGCCTATGGCTCCGTTAGTGCAGTAACGTTTGTTGCAGCCGCATCCTTTTTAGAAGCAGAAAAAATCACCTATGGCGGTCACATGGTAGCAGTAATGGCGCTAATGGAGTCGCCTGCAATAATAGTAGGGGTTATTTTAATGATGCGTTTTGATAAAACATCGAATAAAAATGTAAGCCTGAAATCTGTAGCACAGCACTCTTTTACCAATGGCAGTGTACTGATGATTTTAGGTAGTTTGGTTATTGGGCTAATTGCAGATACCAGACAGGCTGAAGGCATCAAACCATTTACAACTGATATTTTCAAAGGCTTCCTTGCTATTTTTCTTTTAGAAATGGGTATGGTAACTGCCAGGAGATTTTCAGCATTTAAACAATATGGTTTATTTGTATCTGTTTTTGCGATTATTATCCCTGCAATAAACGGTTGTATTGTTGCCTGGGCAAGTCAGTTTGTTACACATGACATAGGCAACAGGTTTATTTTTGCTATTCTTGCAGCAAGTGCATCTTATATAGCTGTGCCTGCGGCAATGCGATTAGCAGCCCCAAAAGCCGACCCTGGACTCTATATTCCAATGGCTTTAGGTGTAACTTTTCCTTTTAATATTACTGTGGGTATGCCACTATACTTTGCAATAATTAATGGTATAGGGTAGTGATAATTTTTAAAGTTATCGGCTATTTATTTTGTTTTTAAGTTATTATACTAATCAATATTCTCCGGACGCATCATCGGGAAGACTAAAACACCCTTGATAGAATGCTGATTGGTCAATAACATTGCAACCCTGTCAATACCAAAACAGATGCCTGTGGTTGGCGGCATGCCGATGAAATAACGGCACACAGGCCGGTGAAATATTTGTACACCGCAATATTGGCAACCTGGTGATACACACAGATGTTAACCTGCTGAGCGTACTGGATTATGCGCTAGTGCATTTAAAAGTAAAACATGTGATTGTTTGCGGCCATTATGGATGCGGAGGCGTGAAAGCCGCTATGAGCAACACGAATTACCGCCAGGTATTAAACTTGTGGCTGCGTAATATTAAAGATGTGTACCGGCACAACCGGGAAGAACTGGATACGATCAGTGACGGGAACATCCGTGCCGACCGTCTCACAGAGTTAAGTGTAGTAGAGCAGGTGCAGCGCTTAGCAAAAACATCTATTATTCAGCGGGCATGGAAAGAGCGGGATGGGCCTGATTTGCATGGCTGGGTATATGGTCTAAAAGAGGGACTCATCAAACCGGTATATGAGATGAAAGCAGGTGCGGATATTGATCCCCTTTATGTATATGATTTATAAAGAATTACCTCAGGTTCACTGAAGTAATTCTTTTTACCGGGTTACAACAGGTAGCTGTAGCTGTATTCCGGCGTACTTTGTTTATCATATTTCCTTATTTCACTAAATTTCCTGGAGCCTCTTTTTGTAATAAATATTTGTAAATGAATTTTGTTTTCATGTTCTGGTAATGCAGCCATTTATTTCCCGGCCACCCATGCCTGCTGCCGCTGTATGGCATAAATTCAAACTCCTTTTTATCATCCTGCAGTTTGCTGATGAAGTTGATACTGTTTTGAAGGTGCACATTATCGTCGATCATACCGTGAACTATCTGCAGCATGCCTTTGTACTTGCCTGCATGGGTAAGCACTGAACTTGTTTTATATCCTTCGGCATTCGTTGTTGTGGTGCCCATAAAACGTTCGGTATAGTGACTGTCATAATAGCTCCAGTCTGTTACGCTGCCCCCAGCCATTCCATGGGTAAATACATCGCTGCCATAAGTAAGTCCATAACAGGTCAGGTAGCCGCCATAGCTAAATCCGGTAACGCAAATCTTTTTTGGGTCTGCATTGCCGTTAGCTACCAGCCATTGAACCATGTCGCTGTAATCTTTCATTTCCCAATAACCCAGGTTGTGATACATATAATTCACTCCTTCTTTTCCAAACTGCCCGCTGGCACGGTGATCCATTACCACTTGTATCAGCCCTTCTTTTGCATACCATTGCTGGCTGCCGGCAAGTGTCCAGGTGTCCCAGCAATCTCCCTTACCCGGACCCCCATAAATTGAAATAAGTACCGGGTATTTTTTATTACTGTCCATGTTTACGGGCCAGGTTATTTTCATGGGCAGATCGTATAAGCCATCGGTACTTTTTACCCTTACCAATTCTGTTTTTGCCAATACATACCTGTCAAAATCCGGTCCTTTGCTATCACCCAATTCTTTAATGATCTTTCCTTTATTGCTCACCAGGGTCATTCTTTTTGGAGAGGATGAATTGGAATAGGTAGTAATGAAACAAGTGGCATTGGGAGAGAGGTTGATATGAGTGTGGCTGAAATCGCCAAAGCTAAGGCGCTGCAAATTTTTTCCATCCAGCGCTACCCTGTAAAAATCATAGCGGGCTGTGTTTTCCCTGCTGCGTGCAGTAAAGTACACGGTCTTATTTTTTTCATCCACGTAATTCAAGGCCGTAACAGTAAACTTTCCATTGGTGACAGCATTGATCAGTTTGCCATTCATGTCGTAATAATAAATGTGCTTCCATCCGGTGGCATCGTTCATCAGCAGAAAGCCTTTGCCCGATGATAAAAATTCAATGCGTTCACCTTCATCATCCAGATCGATCCATGTTTTTTGTTCTTCGTTGTACACCAGTTTTTTGCTTCCATCTGCAAGGTTTACCGCCCATATTTTTAAATTGTTTTGAAGGCGGTTCATCCATTGAACCCACAAAGCACTGCCATCGGGGGCCCAGTAAGGCAAGCCAAAGTACTGATCATCCTTTTGATTAAAATCAGCCCATACCGTATTGCCGCCCCCCGGTGGCACAATGCCTACTTTTACTTCTGGGTTATGGTCGCCTACTTTAGGGTAGCGAACGGTTTCTACATAACCGTGCTGACCATTGCCATCCGTCATTGTAAATACAGGTACCTTACTGTCATCTGTTCTAAAGTAAGCAATGTGCCTGCTGTCGGGGCTCCACCAAAAAGTTTTGTAGTGGCTTGCCCTGCCTAAAATCTCTTCTGTATAAAGCCAGCTTGCATACCCGTTCAATATCACATCACTGCCATCTGTGGTAAGCGCTGTTTCCTTTTTACTGCTGATGCTAACCGTATATAGATTGTTCTTTTTTGTGTACGCAACATAATTACCATCCGGGCTCAGGGTGGCATTTACCTCCTCTTCTTTGTCGTTGGTAAGTTGACGTTCGACACCATCTAGTTTTATAAACAGGTCAGCATTTTTGCTGAAAGGTACCGGCTTTGATGCAGTTCCTGTGCTGGCTTCCGCTTCTGTAGCTTCCCTTTCTGTTCCCTTATTACAATCCACCACAAATTTTTTAAAGTCTTTCTGGTAAACAAACTGGTTATCATTCAACCATTTTGAAAATACCGGTAAAGATTGTGTGATACCCTTAAAATTGCTTTTGAAATACTGGTCATCGGTAAGCTCTTTTTTCTGTGCAGTGGCATATACAGCAGATGAAAATAAAAGTAAAAAAGCAGTTGATTTTTTAACAGCCTGGAGCATACTTGCAATTTTGAGTGAACAGGTAAGATAGTTTTTTTGCGAGATTTAATAAAGAGTTAATGACAAGCGGGGATTGCCGTCAATTGGTAGTGCCATCATCTTTGTGATCCATCATTGTTTTCACTTCGGTTTTTCCAGGTGTCATTTCAGCGGCAGTACCAAAGATATTGTTAAGATTTCGGTTCATTGCTTCAATAACGGTTGCCAGTTCTTCCCTGGTTTTTACCTCCGCGGTGTATACTTTTTCTTTCCTGCCATTTACTTTTTCCACGAAGTGTACCCAGGCAAAAGAATGATCTGCTTTTTGCTTGCTTAGGAATTTTTAAAATCCAGTACCAGGTAGGTAACTGCTAATGATTGCATGAACAATCTCTTCGCCTTTATCAATACTGGGAATGGGGTATCATACGCTAATATTTTAGGGAGATAAAAAATCAAGGGTTTTGTATTTGAACGTTTTGTTTGGGTCTTTGCCGTGTATCAAAAAATGTAAGCAGTTCAATCCTGTTTCCGGTCACCCTGTAAAGCAATAAATTAGGTTTGGTGATCAAAGCTTCATAAATATCCATTTTCGCTGACCTTCGGAACATGGTTGGCCTCAACTTTATTTCAGATAATTTCAGGTTCGTTTTAGCGATGAAATTAGCAATCACTTTGTCATCCCAATTTTTTTGTAAATAGTCAATTATTTCATCAAAACGTGCTTCTGCTATTGGCAGCCAGATTATTTAGTAAGCCATTTTTCGTACTTTTTCATTACTTCTTTATGTGGCTTTCCTTTCCCTTTTGCAGATTGTTTAATTGCATCCTGCACATCTTTTTGCACTGCTATTGGCAGTTCGTCCCACAAGTCAATTTTATTGTCCGCTTCCAACATGGCATGAACCACTTTTACCACACGGTCATCTGCAGTTTCAATATATTTCTTAACGTCTTTTCTTAAAGTGGCCACTATAGCACTCATAAGCTAAAATTGTAAGTTGGAGTTACAAAATATTTATACAGCATTATTCTCCGGCCTCATCATCGGGAAAAATAATACATCCTGGATTGACTGCTGGTTGGTCAGCAACATCGCTATCCTGTCTATGCCAAAACCAATACCACTGGTTGGCGGCATGCCATATTCCAATGCCCTTAAAAAATCATGGTCAATAAACATAGCTTCATCGTCGCCCCGCTCCATCAGTTTGGCCTGCTCTTCAAAGCGTTCCCTTTGTTCTATCGGGTCGTTAAGTTCACTATAGGCGTTGGCAATTTCTTTACCGTTGCACATCAATTCAAAACGTTCTACCAGCCCCGGTTTGCTGCGGTGTTTTTTTGTTAGCGGGCTCATCTCTACCGGGTAATCAGTAATGAAGGTTGGTTGTATATAATTGCCCTCGCATTTGCTACCAAATATTTCGTCTATCAGTTTTCCCTTGCCCCATTTTTCATCGGCATGAATTTTTAGTTCCCGGCACACATTCCTGATGCCAGCTTCATCCATGTCACTGATATCAAAACCGGTGAACTCTTTAATAGAATCGTACATGGTGATCCTTTTGTACGGGGCTTTAAAATCAATTTCCTTTTCACCAACCAATACTTTGCTGGTGCTGTTTGTTGCGATGGCCGCTTTCTCCAGCATCAACTCGGTGGTGTCCATCATCCATTCATAATCTTTGTAGGCCACATAAAATTCCAGCACCGTAAATTCTGGATTGTGGGTGCGGTCCATGCCTTCGTTTCGGAAGTTGCGGCTAAATTCATACACCCATTCAAAGCCGCCTACGATCAATCTTTTTAAATACAATTCGTTTGCAATACGCATGTACATCGGAACATCCAGTGCATTGTGATGTGTGGTGAAAGGCCTTGCTGCAGCCCCACCAGGAATAGATTGCAACACCGGTGTATCTACTTCCAGTGCACCACGTTCGTTCAAAAATTCCCGGATGGCATTCACCATTTTTGTACGCTTGATAAAAGTTTCTTTTACGCCCGGGTTAACGATCAAATCAGCATAGCGCTGCCGGTAGCGGAATTCCGGATCAGTCACTTCATCAAATGACTCACCATCTTTTTCTTTTACTATGGGTAACGGATGCAATGATTTGGTAAGGATGGTAAACTCTTTTACATGGATAGACGTTTCACCGGTTTTGGTAGTAAAAACGAAACCTTTGATACCGATGATATCACCGATATCTAACAATTTTTTCCAAACGGTTTGGTATAATGTTTTATCCTCGCCGGGGCAAATATCATCCTGCTTGATATAGAATTGAATTTTACCCACGCTATCCTGAAGTACAGCAAAGTTGGCTTTACCCATATCCCTCACGCTCATGATCCTGCCGGCAATGCATACATCTGCAAACAGTTCTTTTTCAGACTGAGCGTAGCCGAATTCCGCGCCTTTATAATTTGCTTTGATGAAAGCCGAGGTGGTATTTACCGGGTACAATGGAGCCGGGTAAGCATCAATTCCGAGTTTATTTAGTTCTGTTAGTTTCTGTCTCCTGATAATTTCCTGTTCAGATAAATGTTGGGTGCTCATATAAATTACTGCGTTTTTATACTCCTTTTAACGGAGGGTTTGCAAAGATACCGGATGCAACCCATTTATGGATTGCAGCGCATCCGCAAAACTTTGGCCGTAAACTTGCATACCTTAACAGCAAATCATTTTTATGTTCAAAAAAATCTCCATTGCCATTTCTTTTGCATTTTTATTTAGCGGTTGTGATGTACTGCAAAATTTACCAACCAGTGTTGGTGGAATTACAGAAGCGGAAGCAGGGCAGGGTATTAAAGAAGCCCTGGGCCAGGGACTGACCAATGCCGTGTTGAAATTAAATAAGGAAGATGGTTTTTTTAAAGATGCCCTGTACAAAGTGTTGTTGCCACCGGATGCAAAGAAGATTGAAAATGCACTTCGTACGGTAGGAATGGGGAATTTAGTGGACAAAGCCATTTTGCAGGTAAACCGTGGTGCAGAAGATGCTGCGGGCTACGCAAAGCCGATTTTTGTGGATGCTATCAGGAGTATGACATTGCAGGATGCGATTGGGCTGGTAAAAAATGGCGATACCAGCGCCACCCATTTTTTCAGGGAGAAAACCACGGCCAAATTAATGGCTGCATTTTTACCCATCATCAAATCTTCTTTAGACAGGGTGAGTGCTACCAAATATTATGGTGATATTGTTAACACCTACAATAATTTCCCGACCACATTTAAAAAGATAAACCCAGACCTGGCCAGCTATGTTACCGAAAAAGCAACGGTAGCATTGTTTGATCTGGTTGCCAAAGAAGAGGTTAATATCCGGACCAATTTTGCTGCCAGGACGACCGATATTTTAAAGAAGGTATTTGGGCAGAAGTTGATGTAGTATAAATTTATTAATGATGGCTGGCAGTATTGTAAGACTGCCAGCCACTTTTTTTAAGACTTATAGAATTGCTGCCTCTCTTTTACTGCTTCAATTACCTCATTTACTGTAGGCATTATCTCCGGCGGAATGCGCAGGGTTAAGTTGTTTTCTGTTTTATTATTTAATAGTAAAACAGCATAGTATAAAGGAGTATATCTTTTTTGCAATTCCGGGCCATGTACTGCATCTGTAAACAAATCGAAAACAAGGCTTAATTGCTCCTGGATTAATAGTTGTTCAAAAAACCAATCAAGATTATCATACTTGCTTTCTTTAAGCAATGCCATTATTTTGTCGTGCAGATTTTCGAAAATGCCATTCCAGGTTTCTATAAGGATTTGATTTGTTATCCCTCTTATATCGCCTTTTACCATATTATTGAATGTTGAAATAAGTTCTAAAGAAGCGGGCTTCTCCATATTTCTCTTATAATACAGAATTGCCCAATTATTCAGTGCATTTACGTTTCCCTTTTCAATAGCAAGGAGGTAATACTTTTCTGCTTCTGCAAATTTTTGCTGGTCTTTATAGAGTATTGCCAAATTATTGAGTGCAAATACATGTCCTTTTTCAATAGCAAGGAGCCAATACCTTTCTGCTTCTGCAAATTTTTGCTGGTCTTTGTAGAGAATTGCCAAATTATAAAGTCCGTCTATATTACCCTTTTCAATGGCAAGCAGGTAATACTTTTTGGCCTCTGACAATTTATGCTGGTTATAACAGAGATTTGCCAAATTAATAAGTGCCTCTGCATTCCGCTTTTCAATGGCAAGCAGGTAATACTTTTCAGCCTCTGAAAATTTTTGCTGATCATAGTACAGAATTGCAAAATTATTGAGAGCTTTTAGATACCCTTTTTTAATGGCAAGTAGATAATATTTTTCAGCCTCTGAAAATTTTTGTTCTTGTTGAAAAATAACGCCCTCAATACAAAACTTAACCCCATCCTCCTCATTTTCAATGTCTGCAACAATAGTATGTGCTTCGGTAAATTTTTTTTCTTCAACAAGTTGAATTATTTCATTAGCCAACTCATTATATTTTTTTGGCAACGCCAGCAAAGAAAAATTTGATTCTTTGGGCTGTAGGGCTATTGTCAAATCCAACAATTCATCTCTTTGTGTGGTGGTTATATACTTGCTTTGTGAAAATGCTTTTGTAAAAACAAGTGCTTTGTCAAAACCTATTTTTTTATCTCTCAAATTACCGATATGTTCGGCTGCCAGGTTTTTTAAGTCTGCTACATCGTACCAGCATTCCAAAAAAATACTTAGCCACTTCGCTTTTCTTTTTTGCTCCGGGTTGCCCTGTGTTACTATCAGCCACATATTAAAAAAGCGTTCTGATATGCGGTACAGGTGGTTTTTCCTTCAATTTGCTTAAATATGTAGCTGATGCCAATGGAGCCTGCCAAAACAAGCCGCAGGTTTTTAAACTGGTCTTCCTGCCGCCAGCACCTTATATTAGTGAGTATGGAAGCTGCTTCTTTTGTATCTCCGTTTTTATACAGCCGGTGGAGTATCTCCGGCAGTTCATCAATAAAGAGTGCGATTTTAAGTTCTTTGCTGTTAAGTTTTGGAAGCAGGGTATTTATTTCATGCAGGTAATTGATGGCAGCGTCTTTCAGTTTTACTTTGCCTTCAATAATTATCTCGTGAATTTTGTGCTCCTTCCAGATTTCTGTTAGCCAGGCAAATGTTTTTTGATGTGGCTTCAGGCATTGTACAATTAATTCATAGAAGCGCTTATATAATTCTTTTTCTGATTGTATGCCCTGTATGGTTTCAAAAACTCATTGATATCCAGCCGGGCAATTGGCAGCCCTATAAACCATCACTGAGGATTTACCCACCCGTCTTGGTGCAGCAATAAGCACATTGTTTCCTTTTTCCAGTTGTTCTCATACTTCTTCCACAATGCCTGGCCTTGGATAATAATAATCTCCTTTAGCCACATTGCCCACAATAATTTTGGGGTTAATCCATTCTTTTTTCATTTCAACAATATTTTTATTGTTATCTAAATTTAACAACAAGTATATTGTCAAATTTATTTAGCAACAAAATAATTGTCAATTATTTTTTCGTTAAAAATATAAGAGATTGAATTTCAATTGTTTTATGCAAGTAACACCTGCCATGCTTCATTCACTTGTCCGTTATCAAGCAACTCCTTTGCATATATATGCAGTTCTTTTTCCATATCGTCAGGATTGAGGGAGTAATATTGAATGATATTTTTCAATTTATCATCGTCAAAAGCGGGGTCAATAGAAGGCATTTCATTTACGTTGGCTAACTGGCCGAGGTTGTTGCCTGCTAGAATATTGCTTTGCCGGATGGATACTGGTAAGGCATCTACACCGATCCCCAACTGGGTATTGGGTTTCTCCACTTCAAAAATAGTTTGGGCATTGGCCCTGCTGTACCAGTTGCCCCCCAGCCTTGCCACCAGGTCTAATTTTCGCTGGTCAATTTTTCCTTCTTCGTTTAATACCGATTCGTTGATGTGCATCACCAACACTTCAGCAATTACTAAGTTGCCGGCACCGCCTGCTGTTCCCAGTGGTTTTACTTCCAGTACCTTGCATTCTAACTGGATGGGACTTTCTTTTACCCTGGGTGGTTTTATCAATACGGAAGGTTCTTTGGTAAAACCTGCTTTTATAAATTCATCTGTACCTTTTGGAAATTCGCAACTGCTGAGGCTCACCTGTTGTACCATGCTGTAATCGCATATATTTATCACCACTTCAGCAACTTCAAGTACATTTTGCAGGGTATGCTTGGTGGTATTATCCCTCACCCTTCTTGCCGGGCTAAAAATAACAATGGGCGGATTGGAAGAAAACAAATTAAAAAAACTAAAGGGGCTGAGGTTTACATTTCCTGCTGCATCAATAGTGGATGCAAAACATATCGGCCGTGGCGCAATTGAATGCTGCAAATAGTTTTGAACATCTGCTGGTTGAAGGTCTTTTAAGTATACAGTAAGCATTATATGGTTAGTTGCGGGTTAGCGTGTTACGGGTTTTTCTTGTTTGTGAATTTGGCTGCTTTAATAGCCAGCAGATATTTCATCATATTCCCGATTTGCCTGCTGAGCAACCTGGCAAAATCAATCATGTTCTTAACTTCATCAGCAGTTGCATAGTTTACTTTTATTGAGAACAAGAAACAGTTGCGCACTTCACCACAGAAGCCTTTAGAAAAACGTAAAAATTTGTAAAAATCATTATTGTTATTATACTCAAATCCTTCTGAAATATTATTTGAGATTGAAAGAGCCGCTCTTTTAATTTGATCTTTAAAAGAGAAATCCTTTGCAATTTTTTGATTGGTTTCACACAATTGATAAACCATTGCACCCAGCTCTTGTGCTTTTTTCAAGATTTCCAACTCTTCAAAAGATTGTGCAGTTGCCATAAAAATGATTTGCAATTGTTTAAAAAAATAAAACAATCAAACAACCCGTAACACGCTAACCCGTCAACTCATAACTTTCTTCAAAGCTAAAATTGAAAAATCACTCTCCTCTTTTACAATGGTATTGTTCAGTTTTCCCAATCCATCGATCTCCATTTCCACCGTATCCCCTTCCTGCAACCATTGTTCCTTATAATCTGGATCATTCAATTTTCCAGTACCATTCAATTCTAAGAAGCAGCCGGTACCAACCGTGCCGCTGCCTATTACATCGCCGGGATAGAGGTTTACCCCATAACTGCAGCGTTCAATGATCTCAGCAAATGTCCAGTCCATATCACTTACATTGCCAGCACTTACCTGTACGCCATTTACCCGGCATTTCATATCCAGGTTCCAGGCTTTTCCGGTGTGGTTTTCTTTGCAGGGCACTTCATATGCTTCCAGTTCATCTGCGGTTACCAGCATGGGGCCTATCACTGTAGCAAAGTCCTTTCCTTTGGCCGGGCCAAGGTTCAGCAACATTTCTTCCATCTGCATTCTCCTTGCACTGATGTCGTTCATTATCATCAAACCACCAATATATTCATCTGCGTCGGCTGCAGGTATATTTCTGCCTGGTTTACAGATCACGATCGCTGCCTCCAGTTCAAAATCAAGTTTCTCAAGATGATCTGGCATACATACAATGTCGCCGGGTCCCTGTATACTGTTGTGGTTGGTAAAGTAAAAAATAGGATACTGATCAAACTCCGGGATCATATCCACTTTCCTGTTTCTTCTTGCCGCTGCTACATGCTGCCGGAAAGCATAGCCATCCCGGCAACTGGACGGATGTGGAACAGGAGCCAATAATTGAACCTGGTCAAACGGTACCGATGAAATTGTTCTGCCGAGGCCTTCTTTGATTCTTTTTTCCACCGCCAGTGCCACCGGGTAGGCATCATCCCAATAGTTTAAAAACATCGACATGCTGATGGGAAGGTCGGGATGCAGCGCATCGGTATTATATAACTTTCCGTCTAACAGCAATGCCAGTTGATCGTGGCCATCTTTTAAGTAAGTAACTAATTTCATTTGGTGTTATTTAATTGTAAATGTAGTTGAATTGTAAAAAAAGGATGTGGGCATTGCGGTTTCTTTATTTAATTTTATAAGATAAATATTCGGTATGAAATTTTGTACCATACATAATAAAGGCCAGGCAAAATTATTTTCTAACCGCCTCCTGGAGAAACTGACAAAAACACACCCATTGGTAATATGGGGGATGTACCTTCCGGTTGTTGGCTTTATGTTACATAATAGCTTTACGGCTCAGGAACAGCGCTCGCTTAAAACTGGGGCTGTTTTTTTTGCAGGTATTTTTTTCTGGACGCTTTTTGAATACCTGGTCCACCGGTTTGCATTCCATTTTTTTGCAAAAAGCGAAAAGGCAAAAAGGATTGTTTATGTTATCCATGGCAACCATCACGAATACCCGAGGGATAGGGAGCGGTTATTTATGCCACCTGTACCGAGCCTGCTCCTGTCGGCTGTGATTTTTTCCGGCATGTATTTTAGTGAAAAATTGTTTGGAATGCAGCAGCAGGTATTTGCTTTCTTTCCCGGGTTTTTAGCGGGCTACCTGTTGTATGGAAGTATGCACTATGCTATACATGCCTTTAACCCGCCCTTCAAATGGATGAAGCCTTTGTGGCGCAACCATCACCTGCATCATTACAAAGAAGAAGAGAAAGGTTTTGGGGTAAGCTCCACTTTGTGGGATCATGTGTTTGCCACTATGTTTGATTTGAAGAAAGAAAAAGAGGATAAAGAAAAAGTCGGCGAATTAATGTTTACTCGTAAATACTCTAAAGGGAATTTGTTGTAGTATCAGGCTGTTATACCAAAAATAAACTGTATGTAGTCCAATACAGCTTTAGGTCGGCATAATACCATCTAAGATTTACACTTAGTCGTTCGGACTACTTAATAAATCAAGATAATATTACCACTTTTCTGCTTCATCAAAATTATCATCCCGCTTGTTGAATTGCCGCCGGGTTTTTATTTTTTGCAATTGCCGTTCAATGATCAGTGCCGCAATTATTTTAGCGGCATCTTCTCCCGGTTGTTGCTGCAAGAGTGTTTTTATTTTTGCTTCACTCACATCAATGCGGTAAAGCAAGCTTACCAGTTTTTCAAAATGATTTTTGATAAGACTGTTGATGTATGAAATCAACTGGCTTTGCAGTTCTTCAAAGGAAATTTTTTCAGCCAGGTCAATGGCGAGTTCTTTATTCAGTTGCAGTACCAGTTCTTTATTCTCCATCATTTTTTTGAAATTAGTACTTTTCTATAACACCGAGGCCAAACAAAGCAAAATCATATTTTACCGGGTCGTTTGCATCCAATTGCTTTAAATAACCGGTAAGTTCAACAGCCGCCTGCCAGTCGTTTTGGGTGCGTTGTAAAATAGTAAGTTTTCTTGCCACCCTGGATACGTGAACATCCAGCGGACAAATTAATTGGGATGGCTGGATGCTTTTCCAAATGCCAAAATCAACACCGTTGCTGTCAGTACGAACCATCCAGCGTAAAAACATGCTGAGCCTTTTGCAGGCAGATTTTTTTGACGGGGTGGCAATGTGTTTGCGGCAATGTTTTTCTTCATAGGCCGCTGCATTGTATCCAAAAACATAGTTGTGAAAACCAACCAATCCCTGTTCAATATTGTCATCTCCCGGTTGCATCCATTTGGTAAAGGCAGTTTCCAGGCTTTCTTGCCCGCGGTAATGAAACTGTAAAAAATTGAGCAGGTGCCAAAGATCCGTTTCATTGAAAGTGCGGTGTACAAAACCCCTGAACAGGTTAGCACCCGCCCGTTTGTGATCCCGGCCCGGGTGCATTATGAAATCATAAGGGGCATTGTCCATCGCCTGTAATAATTTATTGCAGGAGTTGATTATACCCTTCCTGGTACCCCAGGCCAGTATGGCTGCAAAGAAACCCGCAATTTCTATGTCATGTTTTTTTGTAAATCGATGGGGTATGCAGATGGGATCATCCTTTATGAAAGAAGTATGGTTGTATAAAATTACTTTCCCGTCAAGAAATTTTCTTAAGGGATTCATTTATTCAGCAGTTTCATAATAGCAATACCCAGCCCATCCGCAACCTGGTTTTTATTGAATTTATTTATCACCACCATCACTGCTTTTTTTTGGCCTTTTATAAAAGCTGAAAAAGTAGAGAACCCAAAAGTGCCACCATTGTGCCAGTAAATAACCGGCTTATCTGTTTGTTCAAAACTGTGCCATGCCTTGCACACATTTACCCTGGGATTTAATGCTACAGTTGGTTTTAATAATTCCGAAATCACTTTGCCCGCCTGTTCATTTACGGGTTGTGCCATATTTTGTAAATAGGTCATCATTTCTTTTCCGGTACACTTGAGTCCGCCTGCTGGTGCCAGCACATCCATATTCCAATATCCTGTTTTTTCATCGTCAAAAAAGCCCTGGCTTTTATTTCCGTCAAGAGAAAAATCATCGGTAGAAGCGATCATGTTAAACGGACGGAAAATATTTTCTTCCAGCAGGATGGCGTACTTTTTTTTAGTGATCATTTCTGCCATTACACCTGCCAGTCCCATCCCCAGGTTGCTGTAGTTGCTTTTACCATCCGGTGCCGGTGTACATGTTTTTAAATATGTAAATAGTTTACCTGCACCATAATTATCATAGGGGTTTTTGTTGCCTGCCTCCAATTCCATATTGTTCGGCAGCCTTGGAAGTCCCGATGTATGGTTCATTAAACTTAAAAATGTAATTTTTTGTAATGCTTTATTTTGTTGTACCGAATCTGGCAGGTATTGGATGATGGAAGTTGTATCGGCTATGTTGTTGTGGAATAATATTTTTTGCAGCAGGTAGGCTGTAAAGGTTTTGGTAATGCTGCCTATTTCAAAAAGAGTAGCTGAATCAAAACTAAGTTTGGTATCGGGATTGGCATAGCCCCTGGTATAAAAAACGCTGTTTCCATTATTAATAACGGCCACCAGTAACCCGGGCAGCCCGTTTTCGTCAAAGGCTTCGGTTATTTTATTTTGTATAAAAATTCCGGTACTGTCATTGGTTGCTGCTACCTGGCCTTTAGCATTCGCAAAGGAAATGGCAACGAGGAATAAAGCAACTAATTTTTTCATGGTGTTTATTTCTTTTTTGCAATGGCTGCAATAGCAATGATGACCCAGATAACATTTACCACTACACTTGGATAAGCCTTGTGTACAAAGGTATTGATGCTGAAAAAAAGGCCGCCAATTAAATTGCAGATGATGTAAGTGACTGAAGTGCTTTTTAATTTTCCATTGATATTGAGGAAGTAGGAGCCTACAATTAATAGAGCGCCAATCCATCCGATGATTTCAATAAGATTCATTTTTTATTTGATGCCATTTATCCTCCCGGCTATTTCTTTTGTCGACTATGGTTGACTGTTCACTTTTGTCGTGTATGCTCAGCAGGTAAACAGTTTGCTTCATGATTTTTACATGGGTAATTACTCTTACACCTCCGCTCTTGCCTGTATGTTTTGAACGGACAGCCAGCCAGGTTTTGAAGCAATTATTCCCTTTTGCTATACCCTGGCCCGGGTTAAGTTCCAATGATTTATATAACTTAGTATATTCCCCTTTTTAATGACGGTTTTTTTTGCCGAGTGATTTTAGCTCTTTATCAAAATCTGCAGAAACGATTACTTAATAGTTCATCCAGCAACTCTTTTGCCGTTTTTAATTTTATTTTTCCGGCAGCATGTAACTGTGCCTGCTTGTGACCTCTATCAATGCTTGCTAATATTCTTCCTTGCTTTTTGCAGAACTGCTGCCGGCTTTATTTTCGGGCTGTATGATGATTGTTTCCATAGTATAAATTTACTTTTTTCTGCAACATCATCCAATTGCCTGCTTCAGATCTTCAATCAAATCTGCTGCATCTTCCACACCTACACTTAACCGGATCAGTCCATCGCTCAATCCGTTCTTAATCCTTTCTTCTCTTGGAATGGAAGCATGTGTCATAGATGCAGGATGATTGATCAGCGATTCAACGCCACCCAAACTTTCTGCCAGTGCAAATAATTTGGTAGAGGACAAAACTTTATTGGCAGCTTTTATGCTTTCATCTTTTAAAGTAAAACTGATCATGCCGCCAAAACCACGCATTTGTTTTTTTGCCACAACATGCCCGGCATTGTCTTCAAAACCCGGCCAGTACACTTTTGCCACTTTGGGATGGCTGCGTAAAAAATTTGCGATCACTATTCCGTTTTCACAATGTTGCCGCATGCGCAAGTGTAAAGTTTTTATTCCCCGCAACACCAAAAAGCAATCCATTGGCCCCGGCACTGCACCACAGCTTTTTTGTATCAGGTATAATTTTTCTCTCAGTGCTGAATCATTCAGCATCAAACATCCCTGGATTACATCGCTGTGTCCACCCAGGTACTTGGTAGCGGAATGCATCACAATATCAGCACCAAAGTCTATCGGGTTTTGTAAATAAGGAGAAGCAAAAGTATTGTCTACACAAAGGATTGCTCCAGCCGCTTTGGCTATTTCACTCACAGCAGCTATGTCGGTGATATTCATCAGCGGGTTGGTGGGTGTTTCTACCCAGATCAATTTTGTGTTGCCTGTTACAACCGCTTTAATGTTACCTGCATTGCTGGTATCAACATAGATAAATTTGATCCCGAATTTTTCAAATATTTTGGTGAATAAACGATAAGTGCCGCCATACATATCGCTTGCTGCAATCACTTCATCTCCCGGGTTCATTAGCTTTATCACGGCATCGGTAGCAGCTACGCCGCTGCTGAATGCCAGCCCGTATTTGGCATTTTCTATAATCGCCAGTGCATCTTCCAGTGCTTTACGGGTGGGGTTTTGGCTACGGGCATATTCATATCCTTTGTGCTGGCCCGGAGCCGATTGTACATAAGTACTGGTTTGATAAATGGGGGTCATGATAGCACCTGTGCTGGGGTCGGGTTCTGCACCAGCATGGATCATTTTAGTCGCTAACCCCCAGTTTTTATTTTCTGTACTCATTGAAATTTGTTTATCTAAAGCAATTTAAAATGCAAAGTAACAGGAATTTTAAGGGCTTTGTAGTTTTGCAAAGGCGTTTATTAAAAAAGCGCAAAAATCCCCTTCAGGCCTGCCCGGCTAAAGCCATTCGGACGGGGGTTTGGGGCGTTATTTATATTATTTGTGCGGCACATAAATATCTCCAGTCGAAACTGTCTTGTTCATGTGCGCCCTGTGGTATGATCGGTTTATTTAAAACCGCTTTATTTAATATACCTCCATTTACCAATTTCTTTTTTGCTTCATGGATGTAATCTGCCATCACCGCATTTTTCATCCAGTCCTTTTGCGGGGGCTCGTAACCCACTTTATCTTTTCGCCATACAATTTCGGAAGGCAATTTTTTTACAACTGCTTTTCTTAACAACCACTTGGTCCACCCCTTGTGAATTTTAAAACCAGCAGGCAGTGAGAAAATAAACTCCACCAGCTCGTGGTTTAAAAAAGGTAAACGAACTTCCAGTCCGTGGGCCATACTGTTCCGGTCGGCAAAGCGGAGCAACTCTTCCAGCCCCATGGTGGCTGTATTAAAAAATAAAATATCATTCAGCTTTGTAATAATGGGTTTATGAATGCCTTCCCATTCCCGTCCACGTAACGTTGTTATAAAATTTTTATTAATATCCGGATGCTTAATAACCTTATTATATTCTTTCGATTCTAACTGGATGGCCGCATGGGCAGGTAAATAGGTTGCCAGGTAATTGCCAAAGCCCCATCTGACCGGGATGTTATTTTTTTTGAAGATCTTTTTTTCAGCCATTGCTTCCCCGAATTTATACCTGCTGATGAGTTGTTGAATATACCAGTGTATGTATTTATTGTATCCTGCAAGGGACTCATCGGCACCCTGTCCGTCTAACAGTACGGTTACCTTATGCTGCTTAGCCAGTTCAAATACTTTGTACTGTGCATAAATGCTGGCCGACTGAAAAGGCTCTTCCTGGTGGTAGCAGAGCTTTTCAAAATTATCAATCATTCCCTCTACCGTAGTGTTTACCTGCCAGTTGCTTACAGGGAATTTTTTGATAACAGCAGAAATATATTTCGATTCGTCTTTTACGAAGCCAGGAAAAACAGCGGAAAAAGTTTTTTGTTTATTGGTTGACCCCGTGTTTTGAAAAATACTGGCTACAATGGCAGAACTGTCAAGCCCACCACTCAGGCTCGAACCGATAGCCACATCACTTCTAAGCCTGCGGTTAACCGACTGGTAGAACAGGGCATTAAATTTTTCAATTGCCTGGTCTGCTGAAATGTCGATGACGACCTCTTTGTCAATTTTCCAGTAGCTATATATTTCATAGTCAAAAGCTGCCAGGTCAAATTCAAGAAAATGTGCCGGGGGCAGGGAATAGATATGCTCAAAAAATGTTTGCTCTTTATCATTTGCATTTTGCACATAGCCCAGTGCCAGGTAATTCAGCAGCATTTTATTATCCGTCATTTTATCCACTCCTACACTCCACAGGGCTTTCATTTCACTGGCAAAAATGAAATGCCCTTTATCATGAAAAAAATAAAATGGTTTCTCACCAAAGCGGTCCCTGGCAGCAAACAGCTTATTCTTTTTTGCATCCCAAATTGCAAAGGCAAACATACCGTCAAATTTTTGCAGGCATTCTTCTTCCCAAAAATCATAGGCAGCCAGGATAACTTCTGTATCACTCTTTGAATGAAACCGGTAGCCATTGCCGTATAATTCATCCCTCAATTCGGTGTAATTATATATTTCGCCATTGTAAGTGATCGTATATCTTTTTTCTTCCCCCTCCAGCGATGAAAAAAGGGACCGTTGCATTGGTTGGTCCGCGGCGCTGCTAAGGTCAATGATGGAAAGTCTTCTGTGGCCCAACGCCACGGTGCCATGCTCATTGATCCAATGCCCCTCGCCGTCCGGGCCACGGTGCCGTAAAGTATCGGTCATTTTTTTGATACTCCGTAACAGCATGCTCCTGTCTTCAATACCTTTTTGAATATGGTTATTTAAAATTCCGGCAATTCCACACATATTGTAAATATCAAAAAAAATCCCGTCAATACAGACGGGATGATAAAATTATCAATATTGTATTTTAAAAAGTGATGGGCAAACTAACTTTTATATTATCCCAGGCTGTTATTAAATTGGCTCCAGTGGCAGATTTCTCGAAGGCCATTACAAAAAATTCCAGTGTTTCGGGTTGCTTTTGTACCGGCACATCCAGCCTGGTTACATCTTTGGCTTCATCATATTTAAACGAACCCCAGGTATCTGTTTCCCGGTTAAGGATCATGGTCCATTTCTCTGCATAAGGAATGCAATACAACGTGTAACGCCCTTTCTTCACTCTCACCCCACCTATTTTCACATGCTGAAAAAACTCAATCTCGGAAGCCTCATTGGCACCCAATCGCCATACCTGCCCATAGTCGAGTAAATCGCCAAAAATTACACGCCCGTTTTTTTGGGGCCTGCCGAAAATTACCCTTGCTAACAAAGGTTCTGTTGCTTTGTCCTGTATCTTTAAAACAGGATAACCGACCGGGTAATAGCTCATATCCATCGGAGATTTATCTACCGGCGGAAGTTTTGACTGTGCAACACCCAGCAAGGACGCTGCAAAACAAAAAACAAATAATACAATATTTTTCATGCTGTTAAAAGATTGGTGTTGCAAAACTAAATGTTTTCAGCTATGCGTAAAGTTTTGTTGAGATAGTTTTTGTACCGCCGGTGAAATTTAACCTATATGCAACCACACTTTGGTAAACTGTTTTAAAGAAGGAAAAAATGCCTCATAGCATGTTTGAAGCGTATCATACTCTTTTTCAAAAACAGCAAAGGCAATATCGCTTTCATGCAGGTAGGCAGCCCGGCGAACAAGACCTCCAAAGCTTTTTGCAATGCCTTCTTTATCCTTGTAATGATACAGCCAATTTTGGGATTGCATATAAGGCAGCATCTGTAAAAATTGTTGCGGCAGGTACATTTTATTTTGCTGCAGGCTGGAATAAGTAGTTTGGGTGAATGAGTTAAGCGAAGCATCGTCTTTAAATTCATTGCGGTCATTTGCTAAAAAATGATCATACACCACATCTATGAACGCACCGGCATATAAGCGGTAAGCCGGCCTGAAAAATTGCTTCGCCTCTTTCGTAACGGGGTGCCCGTCGGTAAATTCATCAATGGCCCGGTGCAGCATAATACCCTGCTGAATGTTACCTGGATACTGAAATTTGCGGCTCCCTTTCACATAGTCGCTGATCATGTTACCAACCAGCAGGGGAGGCTGGTTAAATGAAAGATATGCATGTGCCAGCAGGTTCATAAAATGATATTGCACGTTTTTATAAAGATAACTGCTTTGAAAATGGCAACAGTGGTTTTACCGCAAAACCATTTTTACTTTTTAACAGTTTAACAACAAGTATTAACCATTTTATTCGATGGTGGCCGGAATCCTTTGCTGTCGGTTGTTTCAGCACATTATAATTTACAAACCGCGTAAATTAATTGCAATTCACTTTAACTTTTTTTGAATTAAGTTACTTTAATCAAGTACTTCTTGCCGCAGGTGACAGCTGCCTGTACATTTGTATAAACAAACAAACCGCAGCCATGAAGCGGTATTATCAAATTCCCAAAAAGTATAGTTATGAAAAAATTAATTTCCATGATAGCCGCAGCAGTGCTGCTGTTATCCACCAGTTCGTTAGCTGCAAACAGCAAAGATGTGAACGAAAAAGTAAGAGCTGCATTCACCAAAAATTTCTCCAGGGCAACTGGGGTGAACTGGAAGGAGAAAGATGATTTTTATTTCGCTTCCTTTACCATTGGCGAGGTTGAAACGGAAGCAGCCTACAACGAAGAAGGAGGGTTGGTGGCTACGTCAAGAAAAATTGACCTGGCTCAGTTGCCGCTGGCCCTTTCATTGGAACTATACGAAAAATATTCAGGCTGCACAATTGTAAGCCAGGTAACAGAAACTGCGTACGAAGGGCAAACCAAATATTACATTACGGTATCCAACCACCGCTATGTGCTAAATTTAAAAGGTACTGCCAATGGACAAATTGATGTGGAAAGTAAAGTAAAAATTAAAACACAGCCCGCTGTATTTTAAGTGTTTCAGTAAAATAGTTTTGCCGCTAAGAGGGTAATGTGTAAGTTGCATTTGAAGCCTGCACACTACCCCTGGGCGTCATTTTTATGCTCCGTGTATTTTGGAGCGGCTATTTTTGTATGTTACAATTTTTAATGAGCAGTACTGTGATTATAAACACAGCGGAAAAAATTTTTTTTGCCGCCCACAAAAATGGTTTGATGTTTGAATGGGTAGTTTGTAATTTACAATCATCAACCACTTAACCCCGCATGGAAAATCGCCAGAACTATAAACTTAACCGTTACATTTTTTTAGCATTTATAATTTTATTTGGCATCCTGCTCGTGTACAGCATGGCCGAATTTTTTACTGCCTTCCTGGCTGCTGTAATGTTTTACGTTTTAAGTAAGCCGGCTATGGAGTATTTAATTAAAAGGAAACGATGGAAAAAAAGCTATGCAGCCATCCTGGTGATTTTCGTTTCTTTTTTCATTATCCTGCTGCCAATGCTCCTGGTAGGCAGTATGCTGTACAAAGAGGCTGCGATCATTGCCGCTGACCCCCAGGCTATTCTAAGGCCATTGAAAGAGTTAGATGCAACCATTAACGAGCGTTTCCATTTCAGTATATTGTCTGGCAGTTCTTTCAGCAACATTCAGAAATATGCCACCAATGCGGTATCAATGATTTTAAACACCAGCCTGAATTTTTTCAGCAGTATTTCTATGATGTATTTCTTCCTGTATTTTTTGCTGGTAAATATCAGCCGGCTGGAAGCTGCCATTGTTTTTTACCTTCCCTTTAAAAGAAATATGATCGAGGTATTTGGCAAAGAGCTGGTGGCACAAACAATTAGTAATGCAGTAGGAGTACCATTGATTGCAGTGGTGCATGGACTGCTTGGATGGGCTGCTTATTCTATTGCCGGGCTGGAACAGGCAAGTTTTTGGGCAGTCATCACCGGCTTTGCCTCTATTATACCAATTGTGGGTACGGCATTGGTATGGGTGCCGGCCACCATTTATATGTTTGCCACAGGACATACCTGGCAGGGAGCTTTTATATCGGGCTGGGGTTTGCTGGTGATCGGCACCAGCGATAATGTGATCCGTTTTTTACTTGCAAGAAAGATGGCAGATGTACACCCGATAGTGACGGTGCTGGGGGTTATTATGGGACTAAAATTTTTTGGTATCACCGGGTTGATATTTGGCCCCTTGATGATTTCCTATTTCCTGATCCTGTTAAAAATTTATTATGTTGAGTATCAAAAGCCCATCATCGAAAAAAGAAATACAAGGACGCTTTTACCACCTTACCTAAACCTCCCCTTCCTGCAGCCGTCTCCCAAACCGAAGATAAAAAAATAAACAAGCCGTAACCTTTTTTATTACAAACGTCCGTGATTAAAAATACGGCTGCTGTCAAAAAAAAATTACTTTTGCAGCCATCCTCCAACAAACCCGGGATGGCAAGTAATATGAGCAAAGGTCCAGTTTCATCTTTTATAGAACACCACTACCGCCATTTTAATGCTGCCGCTTTAATGGATGCTGCCAAAGGATATGTAACCCACCTGGAGGAGGGCGGCAAAATGATGGTAACACTGGCAGGAGCCATGAGTACCGCAGAATTGGGACTGAGCCTTGCCGAAATGATCCGGCAGGATAAAGTGTCTATCATCAGTTGTACCGGTGCCAATTTGGAAGAAGATATTATGAACCTGGTGGCGCACAGCCATTATAAAAGGGTGCCTAACTACCGCGACCTGAGTCCGCAGGAAGAATGGGACCTGCTGGAAAACCATTATAACCGTGTTACCGATACCTGTATCCCGGAAGAAGAGGCATTCAGAAGGTTACAAAAGCATATCCATCGAATATGGAAGGATGCAGATGATAAGGGCGAACGTTATTTTCCGCATGAGTACATGTATAAAATGTTACTCAGTGGAGTGCTGGAACAGTATTATGAAATAGACCCGGAGAATAGCTGGATGCTGGCGGCAGCAAAGAAGAATATTCCAATTGTAGTACCGGGTTGGGAAGACAGTACGATGGGAAATATTTTTGCCAGTTATATTATTAAGAATGAAATGAAAGCCACCACGATGAAAAGTGGCATTGAATACATGGTTTGGCTGGCAGACTGGTACCGGAATAATTCTGCTGGTAAGGGGGTTGGTTTTTTCCAGATCGGCGGCGGCATAGCGGGTGATTTCCCTATTTGTGTAGTACCTATGATGTACCAGGACCTGGAGTGGCATGACGTACCATTCTGGAGTTATTTCTGCCAGATAAGCGACAGCACAACTTCTTACGGAAGCTACAGCGGCGCCGTACCGAATGAAAAAATTACCTGGGGCAAATTAGATATCAGCACGCCTAAATTTATTGTGGAAAGCGACGCCACCATTGTAGCCCCATTGATCTTTGCGTGGATACTGGGCTGGTAGTATTAACCAAAAAAATAATTTGTAAAAGAGGATGGCGCAAATGCCGTCCTTTTTTATGGATCCCAAAAAATCAAATATGGGGCAAAGTGTAGCTGCCTTTTAATAACCCCGGAAGAAACCAAAGATTTCCCTCAACAAAAAATACTGTTTACAGGTTTAAGCACTTTGTGCCATAATCGTTTTGTAGATATGCTTTTTCCTGCGGCTCATTTGGATGATTTCACCATTACTCAATGTAAGGTGGTTTGCTCCGAGTATATCGGTAATATAAAAACGGTTAACTAAATGGGTGCGGTGGATACGGCAAAAAGTATCTTCCGGTAAAATATCCTGGAACCAATGCAATACTTTGGCTACTACCAAAGGCCGCTCATTGCTGAAATATATTTTGCAGTAATTGCTGCAGGCTTCAATACGGATAATGTTTTCTTCCAGAACGGTTTTAGTGCCCTTGTTGGTAGGAATTAATACGTACTTCATAATCTGTGGTTTAATGGTAATCGAATCGTTTTTAATGTGGCTGTCATTAATTGGATGACTGCTGCAATTTTGCAAGCTTTGATTGGGTTACAGAAACTTCAGGCGTGGTTTTTAACAATAATGGAGATTGATACCGTAAAGATTGAATAAAGAATTAAGTAAAACAATACCTAATTTAAGGTATATTTTGGATAAGTAAAGCTGTTCGTTCACAAAACATGCTGTAATTCTTGTCCAATGCTATACAATCCGGTTCAAAATACTACTGGCTCACATTCAGTGGTGCCTGCAAAATGATACCGCTTCCTGTTTTTACTTCCACACCGCCTTTTACCGAAAGCACCTTTTTATTTACAAACTGGCGGTTTCCACTCCTGGTAACGGCATGGATGATCAGCCTGCCGATAGTATTGGGAAATAAAGTTCCGCCAAAGCCATCACTATTGTTGCTCGTTTTTGCGGAGATGCCATCACCCAATACCAATGTACTATTGGGGCCAAAATTGTACTGGCAATTGATCGCCTGGCTCAGGGAACTCCAGGGAGGGTCAGTGAGTTGTAACGTGCCGCTGGAAAAACTGAATGCGGTCATTCCCGGCGCTGCTTCAAAAAGGGCATTGCCGTTTGATAAACTGGTGTATGCATCCCCCGTGTTTCCGTTTACAATAATGTTACCCCCGGTCATGTTGAAACTGCTGCCGGTATTTAGTTTTAAACGGCCATTCACAGTAAGCGAACCATTGCTGATATTGAGTATCCCATAATTGTCGATCATGTTGGTGGCCTGGTCTTTTTCTCCTAATTCTATTTTAATGGCAGCATTATTGAGGTTGAGCGTACCTCCTAAATTGATCCGTAAAGAGAATGCTTTTACGGAAGTGTCTGCAGCAATCGCATGTCCCTGCTGGATCACGATCGAGTCACAAATACCAGGCACAATGCCTTTACTCCATACTGCGGGGTTTTTAAAACTGCCACCCGAAAGCGTTTTATTAATGCAATTGTGGTACAATGGCAATACTGCAGTAAGATTGATGCTGTCAACAATACCCTTGTAGGTTACATATGCCTGAACAAATCCTTCTTTACCTGCATTGAAAGAAGCGGAAGCAGTATCATAAGTAATGATGCCGGCGGTGTCGAATGATATGGTAAGATGGGGGTCGTTGTTAGCAAGCGGCATCCATTGGTTATTGTACCGAACGGCATACTGAGGCCGGTATGGAATACCAGCAACCACTACTGCCTGATCATCTACCGCCTTAAATCCCTGTAATGTGGCAAGGTTGCTGATATGGATGCCCAACGTATCAATGAAATATTTGGTGCCATCCGGTTTATCATAAATGGCCATTGCCCATAATAGTTGCCTTCCTGTAAAAAGTGCTGTTGGTTTAATGGAGAACTGCTGCACTGCATTCCTGCCGAAATTAAAAGTATCGGTGCCCTGGAAATTGATCCGGATATACGCAAGCCCTGCGGTATCTTTCAGCCTCAATCTTACTGTAACATTGCTGTCCGTGTACGTATTGCCGTTCCGGGCCGGTAGCCACATGGCAATTTTCGAAGTGTCATATACCACCGTCGTACTCAGGGGCGCAGCAATTAAAGCGGGCCTCGGGGTGGGATCCGGGTCGTTGTTGGCAGGTATTTGATTCGCAAAAAAGCTGCTGCTGCGTTTGGTGTTGATAAGGTCTAAAATGCGTTTACCAACATCCACCCGGCCTAATATGCCACTGTGCCAGGCATCCATGATGGCACCAGGGCTGTTGTTGAATTTGGTGATGTGCAGTTCGTTGACAGACAGCTTTGCCGTTTGGCTGCCGATCGGTACTATCAGGTCGCCATCGCCTAAATAATTCGGGTAGTTTTTGCTCTGGCTGTACCATTCTAAAAAGGTAAGCGCCCGGGCGGTTTTTCCCAGCGCTAAAAAACCGGTTAAGGTATTTTTTGCCGGTGGCGGTAAAATATCCCTGGCTATGGTCAACACATTGTTAAACAATTCAACGAACTGATCCGCCGAAGCGATTACTGATGCTGTGCTGCTGCTAAGCCAATTTACATCCCCGGCGATAATATGGTATTTTACGTTAGTAGCCTGTTGCCTTACACCCCCTTTACTGAAACTTACCTGCAAGTTGATCACAGCGGGAGAAGCGCCAAATTTAACAGCACCTCCCGTATAATCCGGCGCTAAAAAATCCCAGGGCATCTGGTCGCTGTGCCTGAAGTTAAACCATTGCTCCAAAATTAGATTTACCGGTGCCGGTGCCTGCGGCAAAAATTCATGTGTGACATCTGGTACGGGTGCACCATGATTCGGTGAATTTGCCAGGATCATTTTATGCATGAAACCCTTACCATAGTTATTGTATTTATAATTGCCATCAGCGTAAAATTTATCCGGGCGCCATCTTAATACACTCCTGCCTACACTGCCTCCCATACTATGACAAACAAAATCTACCTGGTTGGCGGCAAAGCCCATCTTTCGTATTGCTTCAATATTTCCCTGTAAGGTATTCAGCTTGTTTTCTCCCGAGCCGAGGGTCATGTCGCCACCGGTAAGCAATACCACATTTTCTATAAACGAAGCCCTGCCATCAAGTTTAATGGCATGTTTATGTTTAAACAGGTCGCTTTGTAAAAAGGTGGTGGAAGGGTTATACCGAACACTGTCCCAGGCAGCGGGGCTGCTGGCAAGCCCGTGAACAAGAACCAATGCCGGCCTCACAACCCGCACTAACAAATTCACCGAATCTTTACTGTCGTTGTTGTACGTCACTCTTATTTTTACCGTGTCTTTTCTTTCCGGGGAGTATGCATTGTTGCTCAGTTCATTCAAACAAAAATCTTCCGGGCTCACATACCAAAACCAATACTCACCTTTTACTGTCGAATCGGTCCGGCTGGTTTCAGTTAATGTACCACTGTTGGCTTCATTAGTGTAAGTGGTAAGTTGGAATGTGTCGGCTTTTTTTACCCTTCCCGTTAAAGTGGCATTGTTTTCAGAAAATCCCGTAATGAAGACTTCTACTTTTTTAAAAGCAGGGATCGTATCATTTCCCCTTTTCACTTTTATGTACAATCTCGATACCCCATCTGCAGTTACTCCTTTTGGTTTTTGTTCCACTGCCGGGAAGCTGTTATCCCAAACCAGCCTTGCATCTATCCGCCTGTTTTTTTGCCAGAATACCACCCCGTTATCAGTTGTAATTAATATCCTTCCGTTGGAATTATCCAACGCAACACCGGTCACATTGTTAGAAGGCAAACCATCAAGCATGGTATATTGTGTATAGGAACTGGCTGCATCCACTGAACCGCCTTCATACACCAGCAATCCGTTGCTGGTGCCAATATAGATGTTGCCAGCATCGTCTCCGGTAATGGCATTGTTATTAATTACCACTCCGGGAGGTAACAGGCCGGGCATGTTAACCGTTTTCCAAACACTGCCGGTATTTACAACCAGGCCCCCGAAGTTGAGCCCGATCCATCTTCTTCCTTCATTGTCAAAATAAATTGCATTGACCCTGAAAGTGGAAGACAAAACAGGAATGTTGATATAATCATAGGCACCCAGCAAAGTGCCTTTAATATTAAGGGGGTGAAAACGGAGCAGTTGGCTTTTGCCGAAATTTTGCCTGGAAGCGACCCACAATTCATCCCTGTTGCCGCCGATAGCATCGCAACTGGGTGTGCCTGCATAAAACTGGCTTACATAAGGCACTACCTGCAACCCGTTGGTAACTTTTGTGAAATAATCTGCATTGGCATTGAGTCCTGCAGAAATGCCGCCTGCAGCAGTATTGCTGGAGGTGACGAAAGTAGCTTGTGCAACCCACACTCTTGGCAAAATGGCCTGTACGTTTACCCTTGTGGTATCAATCCAAAGTGACCGCACATTCCGGGAAGTGAGACCACCACCTGTAGCAAAGGTGTAAAAATTATTGGGAGAAAAAAATGGACCGGGAAAATAATTGATACCCCCTGCAATATTGGAAGCTCCGCCCGACTGGCCACTGGTGCCGGAATTCGCCACCCATATACCGCCATTTTTATCTGCTTTAATATCATTGATGAATACATTGGTAAGGTCAGTAGATTTTTCCCAGGTGTAGATCAGGTGATTGTATTTGTACAGACCCTGGTATTGTGTGCCTGCCCAGATATCCCCGTCTTTACCGATGGCAATACATTTAAAATTATTTCCTGAAAAGGTAGAAGTGTTGCTGGTATTAAATATCCTGAAATCGGGTGATTGGGATAAAGCAGCCATCGCATACTGGCAGAGAAAAAATAAGCTGCAAATATATTTTATCATGTACTAAGTTATTTCAAGATTACAAAATGTGGGACAGGATTGCGGACAGTAAAAACAATGGGTTTGTACGCAGAACAGCATCGCAGGTAAAGGTTGGCAAAATAAGGGGCTGAATCAATACACACTTTGTGGTATCCCTTTTTACAAACAAAGCCCCCGGAATACCGGAGGCTTTGTTACAGGAGCAATACTGTCTTTTAAAGCAGGGTATAAAAATTACTGGTTTACGGTGATGGGTGCCTGCAAAATGATGCCACTTCCGGTTCTTACTTCCGCACTGCCTTTTACATTCAATGCTTTTTTATTTACAAACTGGCGGTTGCCGTTTCTTGTTCCGGCATTGATGATCAATCTGCCAATTTTGTTTGGAAACTGGAGCCCGCCAAATCCATCGGGATTTTTGCTGCTGGTGCTGGAGGTATTAGCGCCCAGGGTTAGGGTGCTGTTGTTGCCGAAGTCGTAGGGGCAGTTAAGGGTTTGGCTGGCATCGCCATACGGTGGGTCAACTATTTGTAAGTTACCGCCGCTGAAATTGAAAGATGCCATTCCAGCAGCCGCTTCAAAAATGGCAGTGCCGTTTGGAACTGAAAAATGCATATCCCCGGCATTGCCGTCCAGTTTTAATGTGCCGCCACTCATGTTGAAAGTGCTGCCGCTGTTATGTTTTACCCGGCCCTGTACATCCAGGTTGCCGTTTTGAATGGTTAGCGTACCATAATTATCTATCATAGAAGTACCCTCTGTATTGGCACCGAGCTGGGCCGTAATAGCTGCATTATTTAATGTAAAGGAAGCCGCTGCATTGATCCTTGCTGCCCTGAACTGGATGGAGGTATCCAAACTCACTGCATGTTGTATTACTACCGAATCACAAAAATCAGGTACCACTTTTTTACTCCAGATAGCCGGGTTTTTAAAGCTTCCTGCTGCAATGGTCTTATTTACACAAAAGCTATCCAGGGGCATTTCGGCATTGATAACAATGGTATCTGCAAAGCCGTTGTAGGAAAATATGGCTTCGGTAAATCCTTCGTTTAAAACCTTCAATGCCTTAGTAGAATCTATCCTGGTTAGAATACCAACCGGGTCGAAACTCACGGTTACATTGCTGTCAGTAGCAGGCAACATCACCCATTTGTTATTGTATTGCACCTGGTAGGGAGGATAATAATTTTCGCCCCCGGTTATGGTAAGCGGATTACCATTGACCCTGAATCCCTGCAGGGGAGCGTTGTTTTTTACTGTAACACTGAACGTATCTATGTAATATGTGACCCCATTGTCGGGCCGGAAATAAGCTGCCACCGCCCAGAGTTTTTGTGTACCCGGATATTCAGCATATGGTTTCATCGTAACGGTTTGCTGCACTTTTGTTTTGCTCAGGCTGAAGGTATCTTTTACCTGGAAGCGGATATTTACATACGCCAGGTTGGCCGTATCCTTTAACCTGAATTTTATGTTCATGATACTGTCAACAAAACTATTGTTTCTAGTAACTGGCAGATCAATTTTAATTTTTGTGGTATCATAATAGATACTATCAGCAGCCAGTATATTTTGCGGACGGCTACCAGCATTTATTCCTCTTGGCTGCAATTGGCCCGGCTCCGGGTCTATATTGGCCTTTATCACATCTCCAAATTGCGGGCTGTATAATTTAGTGTTCAGCAAATTATAAATCCGTTGTCCCACATCTTGCCGTCCTAATATATGTATATGGGATGCATCGTGATTTGAACCCGGTGAATTCAAATACATGGTAATATAGGGTTTTGCGCCGGGAAGATCGATCCTGGCATGTTCACTGGCTAAGGGTACGATGAGGTCGCTCTCAGCCAGGTAATCAGGATAGCCCAAATTCCTGCTGTACCATTCAAAAAATGTAAATACCCTCGCTGCATTTGCCAGTACCAGCATAGGTCTTAAAATGGCTTTTACATTGGCGGGTAAAAAGGGCGTATTGATCATGCATTTCAGGATATTGGTTGCATATTCAATTGTTGGATCCAGTTCTGCAAGTATGGTAGTGGTTTGCACATCCAACAGGGCCACATTCCCGGTGATCATATGGAACTTAGCCTTTGTTTCCGCAAGATTTACCCCTCCCCTCGAATTGGTAATCTGTAAATTGTTAACTGCATCTGAGGCCTTAAATGTAGTGGTTAGTAAATTGTCTGGATTTGCAGGCTGAATAAAATCAAAAGGTTTTTGCGAACCGGGACTAGCCAAAAATGCCGCCCTCATCATTACGTTTACCCATTCCGGGGCCAGTGGGATAAACTCATCCACGCCATCGCCCAGGATAGAACTGTTGTGCGGAGTATTTACAAAAATTATTTTATGGGTAAAGCCGCGGTTGTAATTTTTGTATTTATAAGGGCTGCCTGCGCCAGCGTAGAATTTATATCCCAGTTTATCGATGGCGTTACGGATCATAATTCCCCCCATGCTGTGACAAACATAGTCTACCTGGTTGGCAGCATAGCCCATTTTCCTAATCTGCTCAATATTTCCCTGCAGGGTATTGGTACGGCCTTTTGCAGTATCCGTGCCATTATCGCCGGACATCAGAAGGATTGCATTTTTTTTAAACAGGGCCCGGCCATTCATGGTAAGCGCATGCACATATTTAAAGCGGGGGCTGTTTTTAAAATAGATCGTCCCTCCATGCCTGAGGTTATCCCAGGTTTCCGGGCCGCTTGCAAGCCCGTGTACCAAAAGCAAGGGAGGCCTTACCACTCGTAGTTTATCGTACACAAGGGTGTCTTTACTGCTGTTTACATAGGTTACAATTACCCGTATTTTATCGGCTCGCCCGGAAGTGTTTGCGTCCGGCCCCGCCTCATCGCGGCTGTAATCGGTAGGAGCTACATACCATGCCCAAAATTCTTTTGGTTTAATATTATCTATCAGTGTAATATCTGTATTGTTTGCGCCGGTAGCTTCTTCACTATACTGATTTAAAACAGTCGCAGCTTTAAACCGGCCCCTGGTGGAGGAATCTGCATCCACGTACTCATGGAGACTAAGATTTACTGTGCTGATTGCGGGCAATGTACTATCGCCCCGTTTTACTTTGATATATACCCTTGCAATACCGTCTGCCGCCACACCCCTGGGTTTCCCCTCCCGGTCGGGGAAGCTGTAATCCCATTGCAGGCTTACATCTATCCTGCTTTTTACCGTCCAGAAAACAATGCCGGCATCTGTAGCCAGCAGCATTCTTCCTTTTGCTTTATCATACGCCAGTCCGGTAATATTATTAGAAGGAAGCTCATCCGCAGTAGTGTACTTTGTGTATCGGAATATATCATCCACATTTCCTGACCCGTCAAATCTCAATAATCCGGTGCTGGTGCCAATGTAAACATTCCCCAGGTCGTCTTCAGTAATTGCGTTGTTGTTTACCTGGGTACCTGGGGGAAAAATAGATTCCATATTTACGATGGTCCAGTAACCTTGCTCCCATACCCTTAGCCCGCCATTTTGCAAACCCAGCCAACGCCTTCCCTCCGAATCAAAAAAAATCGCATGTGCCCTGAACCCGGGAGGAAATATCCCGCCTTTCACTACGGTGCTGTCATAAGCCCCTATATAAATGCCGCCGGTAGAAGGCGCTACTTTAGGGTTGTACCGCAATATTTTTGACAGCCCAAAATTTTGCCGGGTGGATACCCATATTTCATCTTTATTACCGCCAACAGCCTCGCAACTGGGTGTGCCGGCCAGGAACGTGCTTACGTATGGCGTTACCTGTAAGCCTGCACTTCTATTGTTGAAATAATTAGCCGTTGCATTTAAACCTACCGACACGCCACCGGCCACCGTATTGCTTGAACTGATGAAAGTTGCTTCCACAGCCCACACCCTGGGTAGGGCAGAATCAATACCCGTTCTTTTATAAAATGGGTTTACATAGATAGAACGTACATTCCTTGATTTGATGCCCCCACCGGTAGTGGTGCCTACCACACTGTAAAACTGCATAGCGCCGTCCGTCCAGTTCGGAAAATAATTTACACCGCCTGCAGTATTGGAGCCACCCCCAATAGTACCGGAAGTGCCCGATTGGGCGATCCATACGCCGCCAAAAGAATCTCTCTTGATGTCATTAATAAAAACATTGGAAAGCTGGGAGGATTTTACCCAAACTTTAGATGCCGTATCGTACCGGTACAATCCCCTGTACTGAGTTCCTGCCCAATATACACTATCACCAACGCCGATGCATTTAAAAGCATTGTTGCTGCCGGCAAACTGGAGTGTATTGGTTTCATTGTGAACAACAAATTCGTTGGTTTGTGCCAGCAGGCCGCCTCCGGTAAGTATAGAGAAAAATATAAATAGATATTTTTTCATTCCATTTTGTTTTGAATGTTAAATTGTTTGCGCCGAAAGCAACAAACTTTGCAGTTGGCCTGGTTAAAAATAAAGATGCAGTTTACACGAAGGTGGATTGATATTCAGATTGAAAGTAGTTCAAACTGCTGACTTGCTCAATACATAATTTGTAGTATCGTAGCAGCTACTTAATTATTTCAGTTTTATTTTACACAATTATGTGTTGAAGGATTCCGTTTTAAATAACAGATTTTGAAATAGATATCGGTATTGTTTACAATTGAACCAATCATCCATTTGGAAAAGTTGGCTGTTTGAAATGTAGTCACTGCAAAATTCAACCATAAATTGAGCTATTTTTAAATAATAAATCCGGCATTATCAATTCACATAAGCAACTATATTATATACTCTTATTGCTGCTACCCTGCAGCCATAGTTTTTGCCAAACCGCCAGGATTGACAGCGTAAAAGCTGTATTAAGATCGATGCAGCAAAGCGACAAAGAAAAATTATCAGCAGTGCTGGCGATGTGTGGCCAGTATAATTCCCTTCACCCCGATACCTTATTCGTTTATGTTCAGCAGGCTAAAATGCTTTCAGCAGGCAGTAAAAATCTTGAATACAGTGCATTGTCGGCATATTATGAAGCACTGTACAACAGTAAAAAAGGAAGGATAGATACTGCTATGATCATAGTAGACAGAAATATTGCCGATGAACAGGTGATGGCCATGCCGGTAGTTGCCAATAAATTCAGGCTTGCCAAAACAGGCCTGCTGGTAAGACAAAACAGGCTAAAAGAAGCAATGGAAAACGCTTTGTTCCTTTTGCACGAGGGCGAAAAAAATAACGCAGCAGAAGACCAGATCAAAGCACAGATACAAATAGGCTGGATATATTTGGAGCTGAACCAGAACCCGGATGCGCTCAAGTGGTTTTTTAAAGCATTGGCTACCAACCAGCAGGGACGGGCTGCCCCAGAGCCTTCGGTACTGAACTCTAATATTGCGGCGGTGTATAACAATATGAAGAAAAATGACTCTGCTATCATCTTTATATCCAAAGCGATACAGCAGGCCACAATAGAACAAGACCTCTCTTTTTTATGCAACAGCTACTACATTTATTCTGATATCTGCCTCGACCTTGGCAACACGGCCCTGGCAGAAGAATTACTAAAGAAAGGTGTGGGGATAAGAAAAAAAATTGGAGATCCTTTTTATACCATCGCTGATCTTGCCCAGTTAGGAAAATTTTATGCCAGTATAAACCAGTACGATAAAGGTATTGCAGCCATCAAAGAGGGTATTGCAGTTGCCAAAGAAAATAGAATAACGGCCAAGCAATTGTTTTTATATACCATGCTGGCAGAAAATTACAAAGCGGCAAATGATTTGGCCAATTACAGTACCACGCTCGCTGCAATTGTGGATTTAAAAGACACGCTTTACAGCCAAAACAGTGCAGAAGCGATGTCTGAATTGCAAACTAAATACGAAGTACAGCAAAAAGAAAACACCATCATACAGCAGCGGTTTGACCTGGTACAAAAAACTTACTGGATATATGCAGCAATAGGGTTGTTGTTGTTTGGCGGGATATTGTGGTACATCAATGTAAAAAATAATAAAAGGAAACAGGAGCAGAAAATGGCGTTGGCACTGCTGGAAGAAAAGCGCCTGTCGGAAAAAGCTATTTCGGCAGCACAGGAGAAAGAACGCAAGCGGATCGCAGCCGATCTGCATGATAATCTCGGAGCCTATGCGGCGGCCATCTCGTCTAATGTAGATCATATAAGCAATGATCAAAAAAATGAAAATAAAGTATATGAAGAACTGAAAGGCAATGCCCAGGCAATTGTATCGCAACTGAATGATACCATCTGGGTACTGACCCGGGAAGAACTTGCGCTTATTGCCATCAGTGACCGGTTGAAGGTTTTTATACAGCGGCTGCACAACAGCTACCCCGATGTTCGGATAGATGTGAATGAAAAAATAGCAACCGACCATTCGCTGGCACCGATCCAGGCTTTCCATTTATTTAAGATATTGCAGGAAGCCATTATCAATGCGTTGAAGCACAGCAAATGCAGCGAGGTATTGATTACTATTGAAAGTAATACTCATTGGAAGATCTCAATTAATGATAATGGCAATGGACTTACCGAAGCAACAAAGCCAGCCACAGGAGGCAACGGGCTGCACAATATGAAAAACAGGGCCAAAGAATCAGGGTGGCAAATCGCCTGGAAAGTGAATGAGCCACTGGGTACCAGTGTCATCATTTCATCTACTACAAATTAGTTATTGGAGATTCGAAAAAACTTGCAGAAATTTACTATTATACATTATAACTTAATGTACACCCTGATAGCAACCAAAATTTTATACCATCATTCCTAACTGGTATTTATGAAGATCAACATCGCACTGGCCGAAGACAACCGGGTAAACCAACATACCTTTTCCCAAAAAATAAAAGCGTATCCCGAACTGGAGCTGGTATTCATAGCCGGTAACGGTCATCAATGCCTGGAAGAGTTGAAACACCTGCCGCACCACCTGGTACCCAAAGTAATTTTTATGGATATTGAAATGCCGGAAATGAACGGGATCGATACCATACAAATGGCAAAATCATTGTACCCGCAAATTCATTTTATAGTATTGACAGTATTTGATGATGATGAAAAAATATTTGAGGCTATCAAAGTAGGGGCATCCGGCTACCTGCTAAAACATGAACCCGCCGCAGTGATCAACGATGCTGTTACCAGCGTGCTGGAATTTGGCGGTGCACCGATGAGCCCGGCCATAGCCCGAAAAGCATTGAATTTGCTGGGCAGGCTGCCCCGTATTGCTGCGCACGATGGTTTTAGTCCTATACCGGAAATGATCACCGAAAGGGAACAGCAGATACTGCAGCACACCGTTAACGGATGGGATGCCAAACGGATTGCTGTTGAATTGTCGCTGAGTGTGCTTACCGTACGCAAACACATCGCCAATATTTATACCAAGCTGCATGTAACTTCCAAGGCGCAGGTGATTTCGCTGGCGCATAAAAACAATTGGGTGTAGGATCAATGGTGAATGGGGAATGGTCAATATAAAACACAAATGTTTATTCACCAGTCACCAAAATTATTCAATAACAAACACCGGGGTTTGTTTGCAGTCGCTGAAGCCGCTGCCGCTTACATTGGGGCAGATGGTGTTGGCTGCTTTTGTAATGGTTTGTTTTTTTGCAGCCACTAACAGGTCTTCCCACGAAACCAATTGAGAAAACAGCCCCATCCTTTTTTCCAGCGACTCCCTGAAGTTAAAAGTAAAAAAGCCTCCATTGCTGTTATTGCCGGCAGATAATTCGCCTTTAGCCGCAGCCGTCATTAATATGGAAGTGCGTTTTTCATTTAAAAAAAGTTGCTGGCAGTTTTGCAGGCTCCACCCAAGCGAGGAAGTGCGCAGGCTTGCGGTACCGGTAGTGGATCGGTTGCTTAAGCTCGGGTCCGAATTGCAGCAGTCGCTCAACACAATATTCAGCCGGGCGCCTTTGCTTTTTATCCTGTTGTAAATATCCTGCATATTCAAAGTGTACTCACCACCAATTGGCTGGTAGTCTTTTGTTCTCAGGTCAAGATACGGAAAGGTATAGCTATCGTTGCTGTTGCTGTAGCCATGGCCGGTATAATAAAAAACTACAATGTCGCTGCTGCCGGGGTTAAGCGAATTGATGGCATTGTCTACATTTACCTTACTGTAATATTTGCCAAAAATTACCTGTGGTGTAAATGGCAAATTCAGGTATTCTGCTATTTGCTGAAATGATTTTAAAGTGGCGTCTTTATCAACTACGCAGGTGGTGCCGATAGAGGCATCCTCGGTGTTGGCAACCAGCACCAGGTGAAGTTTGGCGTTGGCAGTGGAGGCAGTGGGCTTATTGCCCAGTCCTTTTACCACCGCCACATCAAAAAGATTTTTATAAAAAGTTTCGTTTTCGGCGAAATATTGGGATACAAATTCCCGGGTAAGATCCCGGGTTTCTATTAATCTTACATTGCTGATCACGCCTTCGTGTACCTGGTTGTTTTCATCAGGCGACACTACTGCCCAAGGTTCAAAAAAGTCACCATCGCCGCTTTTTTTAAACCAAAAATAATCAGGGCTGTACCCATTTTTTTTATTGCCGGAAAGAACATTCGGATCATACGTTTCCACTACCAGGGCATTGGTGTCGGGATTGCCTTTTTCATCTGTGTCATAATGCTCTTGTATCAGCATTTCCACAACAGTATGTTGCTTCTCATCAGGGTCAAAAAAAAGTACTCTTACAAAGCCGGTCCCATCTTCATTTCTTACAAAAAAAGCCTTGTAATCTTCCCTTCCGGTTTTTTCCTGGTAATAATATTCAAACTCATATAACGATTGTGATTCAACGCTAATGCCAATGAACATCAACAGCAAAAGGGGAATTAACTTGCTCACTGTAAAGGGGTTTTGTTTAAAGGTATGCCCTTTAAACCTACAATTCTAATTTTAAATATCAAAATAAACTGGTGATATTTTGCGTATGGCTTATCAGAAATGATAATGCAATGCTTGGTTTGTTGCGGGTGTTGACATTACCAATACCTGCACCGAATACCAGGTGATTGTTACCGGCAACCATCGGGAGGAAGATATTTTGAATGGATCGCTTACAACTGACACCCTAATCTGTACAATTGGCTCCAGGCAAGGATTTTTTAATGAACAAACTTATTAGATTTATAAATTGGTAGAATTTTTGTGCAGCAAATTTAATATTGCCAACCTGCACTGTGCCTCCGGATGAAATCAACTTCACCGATAAATACTTTGTTTACAAAAATCGCCATGGGAAATTCTGTTGATGGCGCCTGCAAGTGCTCGCAGGCGATTTAGCTGAGCCTGTGAAAATTCGAACGGATTTTCAAAATTCTACCACGGCGAAAAACGGTAACTGCCAGACGTTTGGGTACCCTTGCCCACCATTCAGAGCAGCTTACATAAACGGCATCCATTGCAGAGACGTGCTTGTTTCTTCGCTTAATTTGAATTGATACAAACAAATTTTTTTGCCAAAAGAAATTTTTATCTTCCCTGTTGATAATCATGTTTTAAAACTGTTTAATTATGTTGCGGTGTACTAAATGGCCTGTAAGTGTACTGATACCGGTGGCGTTTTTTTTCTTTTTACCGGGCCATTTATTTTCGCAAAAAAATAAAGCAGACAGCCTTGGTAATTTGCTGGCCAATGAAAAAATTGATTCCAATAAGGTAACATTGATGTGGAAGCAGGCGGAAGCAATCAGTATGTACAACCCGGAAAAAGCCGTGCTGTTATCCCAGCAGGCATTGTTTATTGCCGACAGGATAAATTATATGGAAGGGCAGTCAAGGTCGTTGGGAATTCTTGCCAATACTTTTATAAAGCTGGGTAATTATCCCCGGGCGTTGGAATACCAGATAAAGAAATTAAAAATAGAAGAAAAGCGCCATAAACCCAGGAACCTCGCCAGCGTACTGATGAATATCGGCGTGGTGTATATCTACCAGGAAGAATACCGGAAGTCGCTTCAATATTATTCACAATCGGATTCAGTGATTGCAGCCTTTGACCTGGAGGATTTGAAATATTACAGCGCATTGAATTTAGGCGATGTATATGACCGGCTAAATTTACCTGATTCAGCGTTTATTTATTTTAGTAAGGCCCTCACTATTGCCAGGAACTTGCAGGATGGAGACCTGGTTGGCACCGCCATGACCGGGCTTGGCCATACCTATCTAAAACAAGAAAATTATCCTTTGTCGCTTGATAACTATCGATCTGCCATTGCTTATCTGCAGGCCGCAAATGACGATGAAGTGTTATGCGAAGCAGCACTTGGGTTGGCTAAATTATTTCAACAAACAAACCAGCCCGATTCTGTTGTTTATTATGCCAACCTGTCGCAAAGGCTCGCTAATGCAGCCGGTTTCCTTAACATGGATCTGCAGGCATCCACTTTTTTGGCTACCCATTATAAATTGCAAAAAAATACCGACAGCGCATTTGCCTATATCAGCCATGTACAGACCATCAATGATTCGCTCAACAGTAAAAGCAGGATAAGGGAAACCCAAATACTTACCAGTAATGAACAATTGCGCCAGCAGGAAATTGAAGAAAGTAAAAGGGTAGCAAAGGTGGAACGAAAGCAACAGTTACAAATGTTGTTAATTGCTATTTTTATTCCGGGATTTTTTATGATTTCAATTTTATTAAGCCGTATCAATATCCCGATAAAAATTATCCGGGTGCTGGGCATCTTGTCTTTATTGTTTTTGTTTGAATACCTTACACTGCTGCTTCATCCTTATGTAAAAGAAATCACCCATCATACCCCCGTATATGAAATAATGATCTTTGTGTCCATTGCTGCAATTCTTATTCCGGCACATCACCGGATTGAACATTGGTTTATCAACAAGCTTACCGGCAGGCGCTTGCAGCAATCGGGCAGTTTGCTTAAATTAAAAACAAACAAGATAAAATTAAAAAGGTGAGCCATAAGACTCACCCTTTCATTGCGGTTAATTTCTTTCTTAATTAGGGGTTTTTGTTGGCCTGATACTGGCTGTATCCTTTCTGATGGTTGTGTCGGGCGGAGTGGTAGTGGCTGGTGCAACTTCCGTTGCAGGCGCCATAACGGGGGTTTCAGATTCTTTTTTTTCTTCGCTGTTATTGCAGCCAACTGCGAATACGGTTGCAAATAATATTCCGCCAAGGAATATTTTTTTTGCCAGTCTTGAGTTTTTTAATTGCATAGTTAAAATTTTAGAAGATAATAATACGGCATTTTTTTTAGCCCGCCAAACCCTCATCACCAAAAATTGCACCCGTTTGTGAACTAACAACCGTTAGTTTTTGTTAGATTTGCATAACCTAAATTTATTTTATGCAGGCATACGATCTTGAAAAAATCTTTCAAAATAAAATTGACCAGGAGATAAAGATTGAACCCAAAGACTGGATGCCGGATGCTTTCCGCAAAACCAATATCCGCCAGATAAGCCAGCATGCCCATAGCGAAATAGTAGGCATGTTGCCCGAAGGTAACTGGATAAGCCGGGCACCCTCGTTAAAAAGGAAAGCAATTTTAATCGCAAAGGTGCAGGATGAAGCCGGTCATGGCTTATACCTGTATTCCGCTGCTGAAACCCTTGGTATGAGCAGGGACGAAATGATCAGCGATCTGCATAGCGGCAAAGCAAAATATTCTTCCATCTTTAATTATCCAAGTTTAACCTGGGCCGATATGGGTGCCATTGGCTGGTTAGTGGATGGCGCTGCCATATTGAACCAGGTGATGCTGTGCAGAACCAGTTACGGACCTTATGCCAGGGCGATGGTAAGGATCTGTAAAGAAGAAAGTTTTCATCAGCGGCAGGGCTTTGAATCATTACTGGTTTTGTCGAAAGGAACAGAAGAACAAAAAGCGATGTGCCAGGATGCCATCAACCGCTGGTGGTGGCCAAGCCTGATGATGTTTGGTCCGAAGGACAGTGAAAGCACCAACAGCGATCAAAGCATGAAATGGAAAATAAAAAGAAAAACCAATGACGAACTGCGCCAACAGTTTGTTGACATGATTGCGGAGCAAATAAAATTGCTTGGAATGGTATTGCCCGACCAGGATTTAAAGTGGAACGAAGAAAGAAAACATTATGATTTTGGCGACATCAACTGGGAAGAATTCTGGAATGTGGTAAAAGGAAATGGGCCCTGCAACAAACAACGGCTGGAAGCAAGAAAAAAAGCGCATGGAGAAGGCCAATGGGTTAGAGAAGCCGCAATGGCGTATGCAAAGAAAAAAGAAGCCTCCCTAAATCCCCGCCTGAATGAAGAAGTCGGGCAGGCCTCCAAAGACGGGACTTTAAATGCAGCTTAAAATAATTTAAAAACTTTTGATTTTATGAATATTCAAATAAGAAAATTTTTTTATGGTGATATTCCTGAAGAGAATGCAGGCGGCAATGAATTGACGGATGTTAAAGTACCTCCCTGGGAGGGATTTAGGGCGGGCGGGGGTTGGCCGCTATGGGAAATTTTCATCCGCAGTAAACAGGGCCTGGACCATAAACATGTGGGCAGCCTGCATGCTGCTGATGCACAAATGGCGATAGAAAATGCAAGGGATGTTTACACCCGGCGAATGGAAGGCATCAGTATCTGGGTAGTAGAAAGCAAATACATCACAGCATCCAATCCGGAAGAAGCCGGTGAATTGTATGAGCCTGCCGTTGATAAAATTTACAGGCATCCAACTTTTTATAATTTACCCGATGAAGTGAACCACATGTAATGAATGGATAATTTTTTAATTGATAATTGATAATGCCAACTTCACCTCAACATTTAATTGATTTTTTATTAAGCCAGGCAGACAGCACTTTAATTCTTTCTCAAAGAAACAGTGAATGGTGTGGCCATGGACCAATATTAGAACAGGATATTGCCATCACCAATATTTCATTGGACTTACTTGGGCAGTCGAGAAACTTTTATCAGTATGCTGCTGAAATAATAAATGAAACAAAAAATTTAAAGGGTCTCAAAGCCCCCTCTCCCTTAGGAGAGGGGGTTGGGGGTGAGGTGACTGAAAATACGCTGGCTTATTTAAGAAAAGAAAGGGAGTTTAAGAATTTGCTGTTAACAGAACAGCCCAACGGCGACTGGGGCCAAACCATTTTACGTCAGTATTTATTTAGCCAGTTTCAATACCTTTTGTTTCAGCAATTGCAACAAAGCAATGATGAGCAACTGGCAGCCATTACAGCTAAAGCATTAAAAGAAATTGCTTACCATGTCCGCTGGAGCAGCGAATGGGTGATACGCCTCGGCGATGGAACAGAAGAAAGTCACCAACGGATGTTAAAAGCTATTGATGAATTGTGGAGATACACTGGTGAACTGTTTATACCCGTTGTACATGAAAAAGAAATCAATCTTGATTTTGATTTACTGAATGAAGAGTGGAATAAAAAAGTAACAGTAATTTTTGATCAAGCTACTTTAACCATTCCTGAAAAAGTATTTATGCAAAGCGGGGGCAAAGAAGGAACGCATACCGAACAGCTCGGTTACATTCTTACAGAACTGCAATATATGCAAAGAGCTTATCCAAATAGTGAATGGTAAACATTATGGAAACCGAAGTTTTAGATAAAAAAATGTTGTACAGATACCTGGAAGAAATTAAAGATCCGGAAGTGCCTGTTTTGTCTATCATTGACCTTGGTATTGTTCGAGATGTAAAGTTAAACGGCGATGAACTGGAAGTTGTTATTACACCAACTTACACAGGTTGCCCTGCAATGGATATGATTGCAGCAACAATAAAAATTGAACTGGCTACGCTTGGTTTTAAAAAAGTAAAAGTCACAACTATATTATCTCCTGCATGGACAACTGACTGGATGAGTGAAGAAGGAAAAAGAAAATTAAAACAATACGGCATTGCACCGCCCAATCCAAAGCAGCATATTTGCCGTACCGATTTGTTTACAGAAGAATCTATTCAATGCCCTCAATGCAATTCGTACCACACACACCGCATCAGCGAATTTGGCAGCACTGCCTGCAAAGCTTTATACCAATGTGATGATTGTAAAGAGCCGTTTGATTATTTTAAATGCCATTAATTTGCTGTAACTTTCAAGCAACTACTAACCCCCGGAACAGACAATGGATATAACAATTTATTTAGAAGAAGCTGCCCAGGTTTCTGTTGCATTTATCATTGGCGCCATCATCGGTTTGGAGAGGGAATTCAGGAGCAAGCCGGCAAGCTTCCGCACAATGATCCTTATTTCTGTGGGCTACTGCATATTCACGATCCTGTCTAAAGAAACAGTGAACGGCAGTACCGACAGGATTGCCGGTAACATTGTAACCGGGATAGGTTTCATTGGCGCTGGGGTGATCTTTAAAGAAGGTATTTCAGTAAACGGATTGACCACTGCGGCCTTTATCTGGGTAACTGCTGCTTTGGGTATGGCTGTTGGCTACCACAATTATCCTATCGCCATTGTGGTATCTACCATGGTGGTGGTTGCATTATTTGTGCTGGAGCCGGTACTGCCCTTTATCAATAACCTGCACAAAGTAAAAGATTACCGCATCCGGACGATAGAATTGGGTAATGATTTTAAAAAAGATATGGAGACGTTTTTTAGATCGAACGATGTTACTTTCAGGTGCATGAAAGTAGTGAAAGAGAGTAAAGATGCTGTGTACCTTTATCACATTGGTTCTCCCAAAAGAAACTACGATGGGGTAAATAATTTCCTGCCTGCACATAAAGATGTAAGAAGTTTTGAGGTTTAAAATCTTTAACAATACTAATTTTTACGCCTGCCAGACTAATCGTTCAGGCGGGAATTGTACGGGTTTTTTATAAGCGACTGCAATTTGAATTAGTGTTATTTGTTTTCATTAGTGTAATAAAAAACGAATGATTTTGCATTTTTAAATTTGTGTAATTATTTTCAATTCGTGTAATCAAAAAACCAACTAGCATGTCTTCCATCCGCTTCGAAATAACAAACAATATCGCTTTTATAACATTGAACCGGCCCGATAAGTTTAACTCATTCAACAGGGAGATGGCGTTGCTGCTGCAGGCAAGGTTAGATGAGTGTGCCTCTCTGAATGAAATACGCTGTGTATACATCACCGGTGCCGGCAAAGCTTTTTGTGCCGGTCAGGATATTGGTGAACTGACAGGTGATGATAAGCTGGAAATAAAACAGATCTTATCTGAGCATTACAATCCAATTGTAAGACGGATAAGAAATTTACCCAAGCCTGTTATAGCTGCTGTAAATGGGGTGGCAGCCGGTGCAGGTGCCAATATTGCGTTGTGTTGTGATATTGTGGTGGCGGCTGAATCAGTTTCGTTTATCCAGGCATTCAGTAAAATTGGCCTCATACCGGATAGCGGCGGTACTTTCACTTTACCACGATTGATTGGTTGGCAAAAAGCAAGTGCATTGATGATGACAGGCGATAAGATAACGGCCACACAGGCAGAGCAAATGGGGATGTTGTATAAAGTTTTTAGCAATGAAACATTTGAAGACGAAAGTAAAAAGATAGCCATCACACTTTCTCAAATGCCCACCAAAGCATTGGCTTATACCAAGCATGCACTCAACCAGGCTTTTTCCAATTCATGGGAAGAGCAATTGTTGCTGGAGGATGAATACCAGCAAAAGGCGGCATCCACAAAAGATTATGCCGAAGGCATCCATGCGTTCATAGCAAAGAGAATGCCTTCATTTAAAGGAGAATAAAAAAATATTCAATCAACAATAATTACATTTCAATGCCAAACGAAAAAGATACCCTTGCCGGTAACGTAGTAGATAAAATGATGAGGGACGATTTATTCTCCCAATGGCTTGGCATTTCAGTAATAGAAATAAAAGAGGGCTTCAGCAAAATACAAATGACGGTAAGAAAGGAAATGATCAATGGTTTTGGAATTGTACATGGTGGCGTTGCCTTTTCGCTGGGTGACAGTGCTTTTGCATTTGCCTGTAACAACAGAAACGTTTTATCTGTTGCATTAGATACAGCAATCAATTTTTTAAAGCCGGTGCATGTGGGCGATGTACTTACTGCTGAGGCAAAAGAGTTGCATAATGGCAAGTCAACCGGCTTGTATCACATAACCATCATCAACCAAAAAGACCATGTTGTAGCAGTTTTTAAAGGCACCTGCTTCAGAACAAATAAATCACTAATTAACAACGACGATAAATAAGAGCTTTTCAAAATCGAAAGACGGATGTTCAATACAAATGATGAATCTCTAAAGTATCAGGGTCTTTGCCTCCCTTTAGAGCATGGGGGCTGTTTTCTATCTTGCATCAAAATCAATCACCACCTTTTCAGTTAGCGGGTGAGACTGGCAGGTAAGGATATACCCTTGTTTCAGTTCTTCTTCCTCCAACCCCCAGTTCACATCCATTGCTACTTCACCTGCTGTAAGCTTTGCTTTACAGGTGCAGCACACACCGCCTTTACAGGCAAAAGGTAAATCAGCTCCCTGCTTAAGTGCTGCTTCTAAAATGCTGCCACTGTCGAAGCCCATGGTAAATTCTACTGTTCTGCCATCCAGTTTTACCTGCACCGTACTTTTGATATTATGCAGCGTTTCATTTTTTGCAATAAGGCCGTTTTCTTTTTTTACTCCCGGGGTGGTAAATAATTCAAAGTGTATTTTCTTTTTATCAATACCCAGCGCTTCTAAAAAATGCCTGATGCAAAAGATCATTTCTTCCGGTCCGCAAATAAAAAAATCATCCTGCGTTTTGTAGTCGATCAGTTTACTTAGTTGCGATAATTTTTCATGATCGATCCTTCCGGAGAAAATAGCAGCATCCGTTTTTTCCCGGGTTAATAAAGTGATGAAATTAAAGCGTTGCAGGTATTTATTTTTCAGCCCTTCTAATTCTTCAAAGAAAATAATAGCAGCTTTATTCCGGTTACTGAACACAAGGGTAAAATTGCTTTGGGGCTCGGTTTGTAAAGTTGTTTTTATGATGGAGATAATGGGGGTGATGCCACTGCCTGCGGCAAAGGCCACATAATTCTTTTTGTTTCCGGGGTTCAATGGAGTATTAAATTTTCCGGTGGGCGGCAATACTTCAATTGTATCTCCTTTTTGCAGTTGCTCGTTGGCGTAAGTACTGAATTTTCCTCCCGGCACTTTTTTTACAGCTACAGTAAGTTCATTCTCAAAAGGAGCAGAACAGATAGAATAAGAGCGCCTTGCTTCCTCCCCATCAATCATTTTTTTTAAAGTAATATTTTGCCCATGAGAAAAAGAAAATGCAGGTAGTAACTCATCGGGAATGGTAAAAGTGATCGCAACACAATCAGTTGTTTGCTTTTTTATTTCTTTTACTGCCAGCGGGTGAAAATGAATCGCCATAAATTTATTTTACAATGCCGTTTAAAAGTTGTTTTACCATATCATTCTCCAGTACCTGCAGGGGTACATTTTTTTTATTCCGTTGCCAAAATTCAAGACCACGTACTGCTGAAAGAATCGTTAACACTGCTACATAGGGATTTACCGGCGTGATCTCTCTTTTTTCGATCCCGGTTTCAATAAAGCTCATAAGGCTCTTTTCATAGTTGCGCCGGACATTGAGGAAATCGCCCAGGTAGGGTTCTTCCAAATGTTTCCATTCATGGTTGGCAACATACACTTCGTCAAAATTGGCTGCCATTATCTCAATGTGAAAACGGATAACAGCTTCAATTTTCTCCGGGGCAGAACTGCTGCTGCTTTTAATTTTTTCTACCTGTGCTGTGAACGCATTTCCGATCTTAAAACAAATCGCCTGCAGCAATTCGCTTTTAGACCCAATATGATTATACAGGCTGGGCGCTTCCACACCTACCATATCTGCCAGTTCCCTCATAGACGAAGCGGTATAACTTTTCGATTTAAAGAGGGATGCAGCCTTTTCTATGATCACCTCTTTTTTAGAAATATTTTTAGCCGTTTGAATTTTTGCCATACTGTATTGTACGTTTGTACAAAACTAACGCTTATTAGTTTTTGCTGCAGGTAAACCGGCGTTTATTTTATTAGTTTTTTAGCTATCCTCGTACAATTTAATTTGTAGTTTTGCCACAATAAAGTAACACCCATGCAACTACAGCCAGTAGCAAAAGTGGAGAATATTTCACCACCCGATTTTAAAGAGCATTATTATAACACTAAAAAGCCATTGGTAATTACCGGTATGGCAAAGCTGTGGCCTGCATATAATAAATGGAACTGGGATTATTTTATTGATGTGGTTGGCGATAAAGAAGTTGGCGTATACAATAATATTAAAAGCGATGCTTACACTCCAATTAATACCGCCGATGCTTATATGAAGTTTGGAGACTACCTGCAGCAGGTAAAACAGGGACCGCTTGGATTAAGGATTTTTTTGTTCAATATTTTTCAACATGCGCCACAGTTGGTGAACGATTTTACCTGGCCCGAAGAGTTGGCAACAGGATTTGTAAAAAAATACCCGATGCTGTTTGTGGGCGGAGCAGGCTCTGTTACGCATATCCATTTTGACATCGACATGAGCCATATTTTTCATACCCAGTTTATGGGCAGAAAAAGAGTGTTGCTTTTTCCTTTTGAAGAGCAGTATAAACTTTACCGTAAACCCTGGGAAGTTTTAAGTATGGCTAATTTTGCCAACTACCACGAAAAATTTGACTACGAAAATTTCCCGGCAACAAAACTGGCCAGGGGTTACGAGGTAATATTAGAACATGGCGATACCCTTTTTATGCCGGCTGGCTACTGGCATCACATAGAATATATAGAAAGCGGTTTTGCCATGAGCCTGCGGGCAATGCAAAACGACCTGGTCGGCAAAATGAACGGGGTGTGGAATTTATTCGGAATGCGCAGTGTAGATACACTGATGAAAAAGGCGGCACCACAGTGGTGGTACAACCAAAAGAAAGAAAAAATTTATGCACTGGCAGCCAGGGAATTACAGCATGCAAAAAATAATGGCTGAAAAAATTATATTTATCAAATAAATATATTACTTTTATTGCCTGCCAAGGCTACCCTTGCTATCTTCCTTTATTAGTGAAAACCCTCAATTACAATCCAATTGTCTCTTGATTAAAATCTTGTTTATTTATCAAACGGTATAAACGTATATATATATATATATCCAACTTTTTTTCTTGTGGTTTCAGAGGTAAGCAAGGCCGGAGATTTTTATCTCTGGCCAATTTTTTTCTCTGCATCCTTCATCCATACGATCTGCGACCGCAACGATAAAAATGGCAACAATAAAAATGTTTGTTTTCTTTACTAATTGACTGCATTTAAACCACTACTGTTATGAACTATACTTCCGGGATGATAATATTTTTAGCAGCCCATTGAGCTTTGGATAAGAACGGTTAAAATAGTTTCGAATTTTTTTTCACTACCGGGCTCCTTTTATGTTTTCTTTAGCAATCATTCATTTTAATCGCTTTAATTTGAATAGCAGAAATTGTATCATTCAACTTATCAATCTCAATTTATTTCCGCTCTTAATTTGAAATAATTTTTACCTGCACAACATTTTTATCAACTACCTGCATGGGAATTTTTTATTCATTAAAAAATATTCGCCATGAACAAGACTATAAAAATACCGGTCCTTCTATTTTTATTATTTGCAGGCACCGCAATTAAAATCAACGCCCAAGCCAATACCGGCAAGTGGCAACTGGGTGTCAATGCCGGTATTTTTATTTACCAGGGCGACCTGGCGCCCGCTGCAATTGGGTCCTGTAAAACACCCTCTTTTACAATTTGGGATAAATGTTTCCAGGGTGCTGAATCCGTATTTTTCAATAAGGGCTAACCTTGCTTTGGGTAAGCTCAGGGGCAATGATTCGGCCTGCAGTGATCCTGCATGGCGTTGTCAGCGGAACTATAATTTCAGTACCCCGGTCACTGAATTTTCTGCCCTGATGGTATGGAATTTATTTGGCAACAACAGCAATGAACTGGGCAGGAGATTTTCGCCCTACCTGTTTGCAGGGGCCAGTGTTAGCTGGTTAAACATCAGCCGGGATTACAGCAGGTTGAATAAAGCCTGCTTCGGCAGCAGCTCAAAAGAACAATTGGGCCTTGTTATAGACAGCATTAAAAGTTTGGCGGGATCGATACCTGTGATACCGGTTGGAGCCGGGATACAATATTATTTCAGCCCCAGCATTTCTTTAACTGCTGAAACAAATTTCCGATACGCTTTTACCGATTATTTAGATGGTTTCAGTTACGGCGCCAATCCCAGGCAAAAAGATGCTTACCATTCTCATACACTGGGAATGATCTACCGGTGTGGAAATGCATCTGGAGGTAAAAATGGAGTTGGCTGTCCTGTAGTGAAGTTTTAACCAGGAGGAATTTATTCAATCGCCCTGTTTAAAAAATCAATCAACGGCTTCATTACCTCAAAAGTTTTGGCCACTTCTTTTACCAGGGTTTTTTTCACCAGGTCATCGTCAGCAACCGGGCGGCTTACAATAAAGTTTTTCATTTTTAAATATCCAATGGCAGGATTGTTTTCGTCATAGCCTTTTGGCGGCCTCACCAAAACGTCTATGCCATTTACCCCTTCAGTAAAATATTTTTTAAAACTTTTATCATTCACAATCTTTTTCCACTCATCAAAACTATAATCTATTTCCTGTCTTATTTTGGCAAGCTGGGGAGCTTCCGGCATGTAAAAACCACCGCCAGCAAAGTTTTGGCCCGGCTCAAAGTGAAAGTAATACCCGGAAGTATTTATTTTTTTGCCTCCCTTAGATAAGGATGCCCCCATATTGCTTTTGTAAGGGCTTTTGTCTTTGCTGAACCGCACATCCCTGTTGATACGGAATATGCATTCTTTTGCTGTTAAATTCCCGAAGCTGTCATCAAACTTTGACACTGCTGCAAGCAGTTGCTCAACAAAAACCAGGTAGTCGGCTTTTGCTTCCTCATAGTTTTTCCTGTTGGCATCAAACCAGGGTTTATTATTATGCTTTTTTAATTCTTTTAAAAATTTTACGGAAGCAGCTTGTAACATTTTTTACTATTTCTTTTTTTGAACATCAGCAAATTAATAAAAAAGGAACTGTCAAAAACAGTTCCTTAGTTTCTTGTTTCTTAATTATTAATCGTTTGTTTTTTCAGTCCTCATCTAAACTTCTAAACCTCTATACCCGCTAAACCCTCCAAACATAGATGACTGTATAACTTGAACACGACTGAATTACTAAATTATTATAAGCATCGATTATTTAACGTGACTCCAGTTTTCACCGCTTTTGATCCGGTACAGGGTCATTTCACTCACTTTGTATTTGGCTGCCATCTGTTTGTAAGTTAGCCTTCTTTTGGGATTGTTGATGGCTTCTTTGATGCTTTTCACTTTTGCAATATTCAGTTTCAATCCAACCGTTTTATTGGCCTGTAATTTTTTGTATGCAATCTTTAATGGGCTCTTCTGCTGGTGATCGCTCATTTCCTGCAGGGTGGCCCATTTTAGATTGGAATAACGGTTGTCTTCTTTTTTGTGATTTACGTGAATCACATATTTATACTTGGGGGAGGTTTTTTTACAAAACAACCTGGCAATTTCCCTATGCAGGTAAATGGTGCCGTTACCACCATCTAAATGGAGATTCAACGTTCGGTATCCCGAAGTAAGTGAACCCTTCAGGATCTTTCCGTCTTTATTTACATCGGCAATATAACTGGCAGCCCTGCCTGCAGATGAAATGGCATACTTTCTTCGGATGCTTTTGTGCCCACTGATTTTAAGTGGCTTCCAGATTTCGTTGGCAATTTTGGTAATCATAACAAGAGAGTTTAATGATGGGATAATTGTAAAAGGCCTGTATTTAAAAATACTGCCCTGCAGCGTCGGCTATAAATATAAAAATTATTTTCTCTAAGCGGGCAATAATTTTATAAAATCTTCTTCACTGATGATTTTTATCGAAGTTATTTTTTTTGCTTTTTCAAATTTACTGCCGGCATCTTCGCCTACAACAAGGTAGTTGAGTTTACTGCTTACACCGCTTACAATCTTGCCACCATTCTTTTCCACCAGTTCTTCTGCCTCACTTCTTTTTAGTTGATTGAGGGTGCCCGTGAATAAAAACGTTTGGCCCGCCAGTTGGTCATTTTCTGCCAGCTTCTTTTTTTGATTGACCAGTGAAACGCCCAGTGCGCCAAGTTTTTCGAGCATTTGTAAGTTGGCCCCATCATGAAAAAAGCGGTAGATGCTGCTGGCAACCTTGATGCCCACATCTTCCATTTGCTGCAACTGTTCTTCACTGTAATCTTTAAAACTGAGTACATGTTCCGCAGCATTGGCCAAAGTTTTAGCAGTGGTTTCACCTACATAACGGATACCCAATCCATATATGAGCCGGTGCAACGGCTGGCTTTTGGAAGCCTCAATAGCAGCCTGCAGATTGTCAATAGATTTTTTACCAAAACCTTCCATTTTGCTGATGGCTGCAAAATCCAGGGTATAAATACCAGGAACATCTTTGAGCAACCCTTCTGTATAAAATTTTCTCACATTGGCATCGCCAAAACTTTTTATATCCATTGCATCCTTACTCACAAAATGAATGATCCGCTCCACCACCTGCGCTTCACAGTTGATATTGACGCATCGCCATACGGCTTCCTCCGCTGTTTTAAATAACTGGTGTCGGCAAACAGGGCACTCAGCAGGAAATTGTATAACCGTCTCACTCCCTTTTCTTAATTCCGGGAATGATTTTACAATTTGCGGTATCACATCGCCGCTGCGTTCAATTAGGATAGCGTCGCCCAGCAGCAAATTTTTCTCTTTGATGTATTCTTCGTTGTGGATAGAGATACTGGTAACGGTTACGCCACCTACCTGCACGGGTTCTATTTTTGCCACGGGTGTTACAGCCCCGGTTCTGCCCACCTGGAATTCCACCCCAATCAATTTACTGCTACCCTGTCTTGCTTTAAATTTATAGGCAATGGCCCAGCGGGGGTGATGGCTTGTCATGCCCAGCCTTTCCTGTAGTAGCAGGCTGTTTACTTTCACTACCATGCCATCAATTTCATAAGGAAGGTTATCCCTCATTGTTTCAAACTGATTGATATGGGCAATGACTGCATCAATGCCTCTTGACACAACCATTTCCTTTTTAGGGCTCCTGAAACCAAGCTCCCACAACATTTCCAGCATACCGCTGTGGCTATTTGGGGCCGCTTTTCCATTCACTACTGCCGTTTCACCATTCACCAAATAACTTACATGATATAAAAAAGCTTCTAAATTTCGCCGGCCTACTTCAGCACTATCTTTAATTCTGAGGGTGCCCGCGGCAGCATTCCTGGGATTGGCTAATGGTGGTACCCCTTCATCCATCAGCTTCTGATTATAGGTTTTAAAATTATTTTTATTGATCAGCACCTCCCCCCTAATTTCTACCTGTTCAATTCCATACCGGCTGAATTTTGCTGACAGGGGAACCGATTTTATTTTTTTTGTGTTCGTGGTAATTTCATCCCCTGTTACACCATCGCCCCTGGTGGTAGCTCTGGTAAGCATATCATTTTCATAGATCAGCGAAATACTGGCGCCATCAAATTTTGGCTCCACACAATATTCCACCACATCCAGTAAGGAAAGTTCCCTGGCCTTCCTGTCCCAGTCCAGCAAATCCGCTGCATTGTAACTGTTTTCAAGCGACAGCATCGGTACTAAATGTTCCACTTTAGGGAAGTCTTTTACTAATCCTGCCCCCACCCTTTGTGTAGGAGAATCGGTGGTTACCAGGTCGGGGTGTTCCTGCTCCGTTGTTTCCAGCAATTTGTATAACCAATCATATTCAGCATCGCTGATGAGCGGGTCGGTCTGAACATAGTACCGGTACTCATGAAACCGTAAAACATCCCGGATATCTTCTATATTACTGAAAGCTTTTTGGTTGATGGCACCGCTGGAAACTGCGGTTAGCCATTCTGTTGTCAGTTGCTGCAGTTCTTTTGTTTGTTGCTTGCTGTACATGTCGGTCTTGAATTGGCTCAAAGTTAAAAATTATGAAATCAGCATTTAAAGTATTTTTATAAAAATAATCTGGTATGCATTTTATTAATCGGCTATCAACTTCCTTATTCCTTACTGCTACTTTCTTATTTCTTATCACCGGCTGCAAATTCAGGCAAAGGGTCAGCCTGCTGGTGCATCACGCCACCATTTATTCAGTTGATAAAAGTTTTTCTGTTCACCAGGCTATGGTTATCCGGGATGGGAAAATTATTGCCATCGGTTCCGATGAAGACATCCTTAAAAATTATGACGCCGATGAAATGCTGGATGCCGCCGGTAAATTTATTTATCCCGGTTTTATTGATGCCCATTGCCACTTTACAGGATATGCCACCGATATGTGGAAATGCGATTTAACTGGCACCGGCTCGTTTGAGGATGTAATGGACGTGCTGAATAAATATGCTGCTACTGCTAAAACGGCCTGGCTGTATGGTCGTGGCTGGGACCAGAATGACTGGCCGGTAAAAGAGTTTCCCTCAAAAGAAAAGCTGGATTCCTTATTTCCCGATAAACCTGTTTTTTTAAAACGTATTGACGGGCATGCTGTGTTGGTCAATCAAAAGGCGCTGGATATTTCCGGAATTACTGCTGGTACAAAAATTGAAGGAGGCTTGATTGAGTTGAAGGAAGGTAAAGTAACAGGAATATTATTTGATAATGCACTGGATGTAGTGGAAACCAACATTCCGTTAATTGACGATGACCTGGCGCAACAATATTTTTTGCAGGCACAGGATAGCTGCTTTCAATACGGTCTTACCAGTGTGCAGGATTGCGGCGTTAGCGAACATACTATTGACCTGGTGGATGCGGCACAGAAAGCAGGGAACCTTACAATAAAAATATTTGCATTGCTGAGTGACAGTGCACAATATTATGACAGGTGGATCAAAAAAGGGCCATACAAAACCAACCGCTTACATGTTGGAGGATTTAAACTATATGCAGATGGGGCCCTTGGTTCAAGAGGGGCCTGCCTGCTACAGCCTTATTCGGATAAACCAGGGTGGAGCGGTTTTTTATTAAATGATATCAACCATTACAAACAGGTAGCCAAAAGCCTTATCAATACTAAATTTCAACTGTGTACCCATGCCATTGGCGACAGTGGGAACCGGCTAGTGTTGAATATTTATGGGGCATTGCTGAAAGGGAAAAATGACAAACGATGGCGGATAGAACATGCGCAGGTGGTAAATGAAACCGACTTCCCCTTGTTTGGAAAATACAGTATCATACCCAGTGTGCAGCCTGCCCATGCCACCAGCGATATGTATTGGGCCGGCGAACGGTTGGGCAAAATCAGGATTAAAATGGCCTATGCTTATAGGCAATTATTAAATGAAAACGGGTGGATGCCATTGGGAACGGATTTCCCGGTGGAACCTATTAATCCATTCAAAACCTTTTATGCTGCTGTGGTAAGGATGGACAGTAAAGGTTTTCCTGCCGGAGGATTTCAATTGGAGAACGCGTTGAACAGGAAAGAAACACTGATGGGTATGACCTCCTGGGCAGCTAAGGCAGCCTTTGAAGAAAATGAAAAGGGAAGCCTGGAAAGGGGCAAAGCTGCCGACTTTATTATTTTAGATAAAGATCTGCTGAATTGTGCACAGTCGCACATTTTAGGTACCAGGGTGCTGGCCACTTTTGTTGAGGGAAAAAAAGTATTTGGAAGATAACAGCAAATATTTTTTTTGATATTTGTTATAATGTGTGTACTTTACACATTAAATTGTCTGCCAAATGAAGAAAGTTCTGCTCTCTGTTGTAATTCTATTGCTATGTAATGTAGTATACGCACAATTACTTACCTGGTCTCCCCAATTCCCTAACGATAATTCTACTTTGGTCATTACCGTTGATGCCACTAAAGGTAACCAGGGATTAAATAACTATGCTGATCCCAATAGCATTTATGTACACTGTGGTGTAACCACCAACCTGAGTACGAATGGTGGGCAACAGTGGTTGTACACGAATGGAAGCACCGGGGGAGCATGGGGCGGCACTACCCCTGCACTGAAAGCTGTTTCCCTGGGAAATAATAAGTACCAGTACACGATTACTAATATCCGAAGTTTTTTTGGTGTACCCGCTGCACAAACCATTAAAACAGTCAATATACTTTTCAGGGATGCCAACGCTGTTCCATCCGCTGTAAAAAAGCAGGCCAATACAGACGGCTCGGATATGTATATACCTGTATATGCAACCGGAGCAAACCAAATTCTGTTTACCCAACCGCCGCTGGTACCTGCTTTTAATATTGCTAACGAACCGGTAACGGCTAACGTTGGGCAATCTTTTCCCGTCACCGCTTTGGCATCTGTTACCACCGGTACTTTAAATTTATATTTCAACGGAACAAGGATAACCGGCCCGCTAACCGGCACCAATAGCATTACAGGCAATCCATCTGTTACGGCAACCGGCAACCAACTTTTAGTTTCCGAACTGGTGGTTGCAGGCACCAGTTATTATGATACCATTCAATTTTATGTAGCCCCGGTAAATACGATCCTTGCTTTGCCTGCCAATGTAAAGGAAGGGATCAATTATGGCGATGGCTGCGATTCGGTAACCCTGGTACTATATGCACCCAACAAACAAAATGCAGTGGTGCTGGGAGATTTCCCCAATTGCACGTGGCTGCCCCAAACCCAGTTCCAGATGAATAAAACGCCGGACGGCAATTATTACTGGCTAACCGTTCGCAACCTGGCTCCTGCTGCAGAATATTCTTTTCAATACCTGGTAGACAATGCTATTTACATAGCTGATCCCTATTCGGAAAAAGTGCTGGATCCATGGAATGACCAGTACATTCCGCCTGCAACCTATCCCGATCTTAAAGCATACCCCAGCGATCCAAATGTATCGGCGGGAAAAAATGGATACGTTGGATTACTCCAAACCTGTGCTCCTCAATATGCATGGAAAGTTGATAATTTTCTGCGGCCCGATAAGCGGCACCTCGTTATTTACGAGTTGCTGGTAAGGGATTTTGGGGATGCCAAAAATTACCAGATGCTGATAGATACCATGAGCTATTTTAAAAGGCTTGGCATCAATGCGATTGAGCTGATGCCGGTGAATGAATTCAGTGGCAACGAAAGCTGGGGCTACAATCCCACTTTCTATTGTGCGCTGGACAAGGCTTACGGTACCAAAGACAAATTTAAAGAATTCGTTGATGTATGCCATGCAAACGGGATAGCAGTGATACTGGATGTCGTATATAACCAGTTGGATGCTTTTAATGCGCCGCAAGGCAGGTTATACTGGAATTCGGCGCTCGGTCGTCCCGCTGCCAATAATCCCTGGATGAACGAAACCGCTCCACATCCTTACAGTGTATTTGAAGATATGAACCACACATCGGTTGCTACACAAAATTTGGTAAAACGGGCGTTGGAATACTGGATAAAAGAATACAGGATTGATGGTTATCGCTTTGACCTTGCAAAGGGTTTTACGCAAAAAGTTACCAATGAAACTACCGTAGAGGATTTTGACGGTGGCCGCTATGCCAATTTAAACCGGTATTATGATTACATCATTCCTTTGTATCCCAGCACCTATATGATACTGGAATTTTTGGGTCAGCAGCGGCTCGAAGAGCAATTTTATGCCAACAAGGGCTATCTGCTATGGAGTGAATGCCACGATCCCTACAACCAGGCTACCATGGGATTTGCAGCCAATTCTGACTTTTCAAAGATCATGTACAACAGCAGCCAAACCAGCTTCAGTGTACCGGCTGCTGTGGGGTATATGGAAAGCCACGATAAAGATAGGTTGATGTTTAAAAATCTGCAGTTCGGCGCCGCATCCGGCGGTTATAACGTGAAGGATACAGCCACCTCTCTTGAACGAATGGCCGCTGCCGCGGCGGTTTGCCTCATCACTCCGGGGCCAAAAATGATCTGGCAGTTTGGTGAAAGGGGGTATGATAAATCCATTGATGACTTTGGGGGCAGAACGGCGAATAAACCACCATTGTGGGAGTACATGAATGATGCAAGAAGATTGAAACTGTGGAATGCTTACTCCAAACTCATCAACCTGAGGGTATCCAACATCCCACTTTTCAGCAGTTCCAATTTTAGTTATGATTTTTTTGATAACAACGGGTTGTACAAACGTTTCCAGGTTACCGACAATGCTGCCAACGGATTAAAAATAAATGTAGTGGCCAACCTGGCGGTAACAGCTCAGACAAGATCGATCAACTTTCAAAACACCGGCAACTGGTACAATTACCTGAGTAATGGCAATGGTTCCGGCATCAACGGTGCCACCAATGCCAATTTCACATTGGGCGCTGCCAGCCAGAATATTACCCTGCAACCGGGGGAATATCATGTTTACATTTATCACCCGGCCAACATATATATGTTCAATGGCGACGGCAATTGGAACGATCCTGCTAACTGGACTTACAATACGGTGCCACCGGCTGTATTACCCAACGGGTCAGAGATCTTTATTAATCCAAAGCAGGGCGGGCAATGTATGCTGAATGTAAGCCAAACCGTTTTGCAGGGCGCGAAGCTGACGGTGATGACCGGCAAAAAAATTCAAGTACCATTAAACCTTTCTGTACAATAATCAACAACGAAATGTTAGCCGTAGAACAACTAAAACAGCAGCGGGGTGTAAAAACGCTGCAAGCCATCCAGTCTGAGGTGGAGAGCACCAACAGGATCGCCCTCTCTGTGGATTGCGTAATTTTTGGTTTCGATGAGAATAAATTAAAGATGTTGCTGATTAAAAGTGACCTGAAAAAATACCTCGGAAGATGGTCGCTCCTCGGGGATCTTGTTTTTCCCAATGAAGATCTTGATGCAGCCGCCTACCGTATTTTAAAACAACGTACCGGCTTAAGTGATGTTTACCTGGAGCAGGTACATACTTTTGGCACTGTTTCAAGGCATCCTGCGGGAAGGGTGGTAACGGTGGCCTATTACTCCCTCATCAATGTTCAGCATCACAAACTCAATATCCTTGATAATGAACTGCACTGGCATGATGTAAAAAGCATTACCAATATGGCTTTTGACCACCAGGAGATATTTGAGACTTGCCTGAAACAATTGCAAAAAAGAGTGCAGGAGCATCCGCTGGGATTTAATTTGCTGCCCCGCAAATTTTCATTGCGGGAGTTGCAAAACCTGTACGAGGCCATCCTGGATTTTAAAATGGACCGGCGTAATTTCAGAAAGAAGTTTTTTTCCATGGACTTTTTAATTGACCTGGGAGAGATGGAGCAGGATGTGCCCCACCGGCCAGGAAAATTGTATAAGTTCAACTTTGAAAAATACGAGAAAAAGAAAAAAAAGTTTATCGGGATCGATTTTTAAAATCTTGTGCATTTATTGCAGCGAAAAGCATGCTATTGTTGTCTCTTTTATGCTTGGATAAACTGTTGAATCAGACTTTATTTTTTAATAAAAAGTTTAACAATACTTTTCCATGTGTGAAAAAATGTCTATAATTGTGTAAAATTTACACATTCTCATAACAACCCACATTTACAAATTATGGTTGATTGTGAAATACTGATGCTAACGAAATGCTTGCTTATGACAAATTGCAGCCCTGCTTACTGCGCTGCTGCTTATCATCCACATTTCCTTCCATTTAGTATTTCCTGCCATTAAAAAATTATGCAGATGAAAAAGAGTATGAAAACAGTTTTAAGAAAACTGTCGGAATCGATTGCGTTAACGATTGCACTAACATTGTTTTCTGTAGCAGCAATGGCGCAAACTGTTATTACCGGAAGGGTGACAGAATCTACAAAAGGTACTATACTGCCAGGCGTTACTGTTACAGTAAAGGGTACCAACACGTCTACACAAACTGCTGCTGATGGAACTTTCCGCATTACAGTGCCCGCAAATGCGGGCATGCTGGAATTTACTTCTGTTGGTTATGGCAGCAGGGATGCTGCAATAGGCGCAGGCGGCGTTGTAAATGTAAGCCTTACAGAAAGCAGCCAGCAGTTAACCGATGTGGTGGTGGTTGCCTACGGCACCAGGAAAAAGACAGACCTTACCGGGGCTGTAACGCAGGTGTCTGCCAAAGATTTCCAAAAAGGAAACAACAACTCTGCCGAACAATTGCTGCAGGGTAAGGTGGCAGGTTTGCAGGTGACCTCCGGCGGCGGATCTGCCGGTGGTGGCAGCCGTATCCGTATCCGTGGCGGCGCATCCCTCAATGCAAGCAATGACCCATTGATCGTAATTGATGGTGTTCCTGTTGAAAGCAATGGCATCAGTGGCAATGGTAACTTATTAAATACCATCAATCCCAATGATATTGAATCCATGTCGGTATTAAAAGATGCTTCCGCCACCGCATTGTATGGTTCAAGGGCCAGCAATGGTGTAATCATCGTTACCACCAAAAAGGGTACAAAGGGCAAGCTAAAACTTAACTACAACAGCCAGTTCAACGTTGGCAAGGTAACCACAACGGTAAAAGTACTTACGGGTGACGAAGTAAGGAAGATCATCAATGACGATGCTGCTAAAACAGGATTGAATACATATAAAAACTTATTGGGTACCGAAAGTACAGACTGGCAAAAACTAATTTATCAGGATGCCCAGGGTTGGGACAATAATATCAGCGCCAGTGGAGCCATTGCCGGCGTGGTACCGTTCAGGTTATCTGTTGGATATCTTACCCAGGAAGGTATTTTGAAAACAGATAAGTTTAACCGCTGGACAGGAGCGTTGAATCTGTCACCCAAACTTTTCGACGACCATCTAACCGTGAATGTAAATCTTAAACTCAGTCAAACCAATAGCCGTTTTGCTGATGGCGGTGCGGTGGGAGCTGCTGCTTCATTTGACCCAACACAGGCAGTAAATTCAACAAATAAATATGGCGGTTATTTTGAATGGTTGCAGGGACCGGATAATAATGGGTTACGCATTCCAATTGGTACTAATGGAGGATCTTCCCAACCTAACCCGCTTTCTTTATTGTACTTCAGGGATAACAGGTCTATTGTTGACCGTTTTATCGGCAATGTGCAGTTAGATTATAAACTCCATTTTTTCCCTGACCTGCATGTTTTGGTGAATTTTGGTAAAGACCACGGATTTGGAAATGGCAACGACATCAGGGATACCAACCTGGTTACTCAGGTTCAAACGGCGTATAAAGGAAGGTTTACGCACTATGCACAAATTAAAGACAACAGCCTGATCGAAACATCTCTTTTTTATAGCAAAGACATTAAATCCATCGATACAAAAATTGATGTACTGGCTGGCCATACCTACCAGGATTTTACAACAAACGTGTATAACTATGCCGATTACGCCTATGGCGGATTGCAGATTCCGGGAAGTGAGCCTACGTTTTCAACAGACAAACCACAAAACAGGCTTGAATCTTATCTCGGAAGGCTGAACCTTACAGTAAAAAATAAATACCTGTTAACCGCTACTTTACGCAGGGATGCCAGCTCTAAATTTGCCCCGGAAAACAGGGTAGGTTATTTTCCATCCTTTGCCGCCGGCTGGAAACTGAAAGAAGAATTATTTAGAAACTCTACTGTTATCAGCGAATTTAAATTAAGGGCTGGTTGGGGTATTACGGGTCAGCAAGACGGCATCGGCTTGTATAACTACCTGCCTGTTTACTCACAGAGCAACATCGCTGCACAGTACCAGTTTGGCAATACCTTTTATGGTTTCTTACGTCCGGGGTCTTATGATCCGGACCTTAAATGGGAAACCACCACTACCGAAAACATCGGCTTAGACTTTGGGTTTCTTAACAACAGGATCTCCGGCTCTATTGAAGTGTACAGGAAAAAGACGAAAGACCTGTTGAGTACCGTACCTGTAGCTGCAGGTGGTAATTTTGATATTCAATTGTTGACTAATGTGGGTAATGTAGAAAACAAGGGTGTTGAATTTACCCTGAACACCACACCGGTAAGAAAAGGCAAATTTGCGTGGGACCTGGGATTTAACGTTACCTACAACAACAGCAAGATCACCAACCTGCTGAAAAATGAAGATCCTAATTTCCAGGGTATTGAAGTGGGTGGCATCGCTGGTGGTACAGGTAATAATATACAACGCCATGTGGTAGGCAATGCACCCAATACGTTTTTTGTATTCAAACAGGTGTATGATAAAGCTACCGGCAACCCTATCGAAGGTTTGTACGAAGATATCAACAGGGATGGTGTGATCAACCAAAGCGACAGGTACCTTTATAAGAAACCAGCTCCCGATATGTTGTATGGAATCAACACGCAGTTTACTTATGGGCCACTTACAGTGGGACTGGCAGCACATGGTTCACTGGGAAACTATGCTTACAACAACTATTTCTCTAATTCAGGTGTTTTAAGGGCAATGAAAAATCCATTGAACTTTATCAGCAATGTTTCCAATAATTATCTTGAAACCAACTTTAGCAATAACCAGTTCGTATCAGATTATTATATAGAGAATGCATCCTTTTTCCGGTTAGATAATATCAATGTTGGTTACAACGTAGGAAAAGTGTTCAACAACAGGACAACACTGCGTTTGGCAGCAAGTGTTCAAAACGTGTTTGTTATTACAAAGTACAAAGGACTGGATCCTGAAATATCCAGCAATGAGCAAATTGATAACAACATTTATCCAAGGCCAAGGGTGTTTTCACTTGGATTTAATTTAGATTTTTAATTTTTTAAATAGAAGCTTATATGAAAAGTAAATTATTAAAATATTCATGCTGCGCTTTACTTGTAATAGTCATTGCAAGTTCCTGCGCCAAGAAGCTGGATCTGTTTCCTCAAAATGACCTCACACCGGAGAAGACCTATTCTACCGCTGCGGGTTACAAAAGTGTATTGGCCAAAATTTATGGCACCATGGCTACCTCCGGGAATGTTGGTCCGGCGGGCGCTGCTGATATCAGCGGCGGACTGGATGAAGGTTCGCAGATTGCTTTTATCCGCATGTTCTTTAACTGCCAGGAACTGCCAACCGACGAAGCTGTGGTGGCCTGGAACGACCAGACCATTAAGGATTTTCACGATCTGAAGTGGAATGCTGCTGATCCATTCTTAAAAGGTATCTACGCAAGGCCTATCTATAATGTTACCCTCATCAATGAATACCTGAGAGAAAGTACCGACGCCAAACTGGGTGAAAGAGGTATTGCCGGCACAGAAGCTGCAGACATCAAGAATTCAGCAGCAGAAGTTCGTTTCTTAAGGGCATTCAACTATTGGGTAATGATGGATCTTTTTGGTAAATCTACTTTTGTTACAGAAGCTGACGCCATCGGTGCTGCGCTGCCAAGGGAAATTTCCAGAGAAGAGTTGTTTGCGTACATCGAATCGGAGTTAAAAGCCATCGAAACAGAACTGGCACCCGTAAAAACCATTGAATATGGCCGCGTTGACCAGGGAGCTGCCTGGGCGTTACTCGCCCGTTTGTACCTGAATGCTGAAACCTATATTGGTACTCCAAAATATACAGAGGCGATCACCTATGCAAACAAAGTCATCAACGGAGGGTATTCATTATATCCCGGCTACCCAAGGGTATTTATGGCCGATAATGATAAAGCCAAAAACGAGTTTATTTATGCCATCAACTGCGATGGTTTAAAAACTACCGGTTATGGCAACACCACTTTCTTTGTGCATTGCGCATCCGGTGACGATTTTAGTGAGTATGGAGTTAGTGGTGGGTGGTATGGCTACCGGTCAACTTCTGCATTGGTTAATTTGTTTGAAGACAGAACCGGTGCAACAGACAAAAGGGCATTGTTCACCACTTCGCGTTATGGCACTGATGACGCACAGTTAAGAATTACCGATATCTCCGATTTTAACAGCGGCCCCCACGTTAAAAAATATGTGAACATCCGTTCCGACGGAGGTGCTGCATCTGATATCGCATTGGTGTTCTCCGATGTTGATTTCCCTGTATTCCGCTTATCTGAAATGTACCTGATTTATGCCGAAGCAGTATTGCGTGGCGGTACTGGTGGCGATATCGGCACGGCGGTAAGTTATATCAATAAAATAAGGGAAAGGGCTTATGGCACTACCGGCCAGGGACAGATCAACGCAAGTGACGTGAACCTGCAGTTCGTTTTAGCCGAAAGAGGAAGGGAACTGTATTGGGAAGGCCATCGCCGTACCGACCTCATCCGCTATGGTTTACTTACTACGGGCACCTACCTGTGGCCATGGAAAGGCGGGGTATCTTCCGGCACAGCCGTGGATAGCAAGTTCAATTTGTTTGCGATACCTGCATCCAATATTGTTGCCAATCCTAACCTAAAGCAGAACCCGGGTTATTAATATAACATACAAATAAAATTACTGATATGAAAAATTTAATAAAATCCTTCTTAACCATTTCCTTCGCTGCAGTGTTGCTGGCATCCTGCAAAAAAGAGGAAAACAAGATTTTCCTGGAAGGAGGAACTTCGCCTGTATTAACGGCATCTGCCACTGCAGACATGGTGTTGGACAGTACCAATGCTGCTAACCGTACCGGTATTGTTTTTAACTGGACCAACCCAGAATACAAGTTCACCACCGGGCCCAGCTCACAGAATGTGACCTACATCCTCCAGATAGACACAACGGGTTCGAACTTTACCAATCCGAATATCCAGGAGGCTTCCATCTCCAACAACCTGCGTTTTGCGCCCTCTGTAAAAGAATTCAACAGTTTTTTCAATAAAATGGGGCTTTTATACGATATGCCGCACGATATTGAGTTCAGGATAAAATCAACTGTCGCCAACGGAACCGTTGCCGACCTGTATTCAAATGTTATTAAGATAAAAATCACACCCTACCTGGATGTCGCATTGCCCATCCCGGAAACGGGAGAACTTTATATAACCGGTAATGCAATGCCGAGTGACTGGACCAATAATCCTCCCGCTAGCCAAAAAGCTACGCAGGTATCGATTACGGAATATGTAATTACGGTACCACTTTCTCCCGGTCAATTCTATAAGTTTTTGATTCGTGGAGGTGGTAATCCGCAGGCTAATTGGCAGCCACAATATGGATTAAAGATAGGTAGCGGTGGAAATGCAGATGGAGGAGACCTTGGGCTTAATAACAATACTCCTCAATACAGTGGCGACCCCGATGCGATACCAACCCCGGCGCAGGCAGGTACCTATAAGGTAACGTTGAATTTTATAACTGGAAAGTACAGGGTTGTAAAACTGTAAAACATTAAGCATTAAAAATAAAACAAATGAAAAATATTATAAAAATCGTTGTGGCCGTTTTTGCGCTCACTGCATTTATTGCAGCCTGCAGTAAGGTCGACAACCTCAAAAAATCCGATCCGTTGCCTGTTTACCAGTTAGGCCTTTCACCGGTATTAAGCAGTTCTGCTGCAACCGTTTCGGCTACCCTGGCAGACTCCAGTAATAATGTGATCACTTTTAACTGGACGAATCCAAAGTATGCCAATGATTCTGCTACTACTAAATATGTAGTGGAAATAGATACTACTGGTGGAAGCTTCACCAACCCGGCTTCTAAAACAGTTAATGGCGCTTTAAGCACCACATTAACAGGGCGTGAATTGAATGCAATCCTGCTGGGATATGGCTTTCCGGTGGGTGTTGCAAAAACTGTTCAGGTTAGGATGATCTCTTCTTATGCCAACAACAACGAAAGGTACCTGAGCAATGTGGTAACACTTACAGCCACCGTGTTTACAGATCCTTCTGTACTCACTGCGTCTGCCACCACTGTTACTCTCAGTCTTGCCAATGCAGCAAGCAATGCCGTTGTTTTTTCCTGGTCACGTTCATTTGCCGGGTACAATGGTGCCATCACCTATGCACTGGAGTATGATTCTTCCGGGAAGGGTTTTATTACACCATCAGAACTGGCGCTTACACCCAACACAGTGTTGTCACGGTCAGTTATCCAGAGCGCCCTTAATGCTGCAGCCATCGCTGCAGGTATCGCAGGAGGCACTACCGGCCAACTGGAGTTCCGCATAAGGGCAACCACTGCGTCCGGGGCAATCGTTTACTCAAATATATTCCTGTTAACAGTGGAAACTTATTTCCCGGTGAGGCGTTTTTACCTGCCCGGCGGTTACCAGCCTTCTACCGGCAATGGCGATCCATGGGATCCTCCTACTGCACCTGAATTTATCAGGGACCAGCGTCCGGGATTGTTAAATGATATGTATTACCTGTACATCTACCTGCCTGCAGGCGAAGGCTTCAAAATTACACAGGGCAGGGCATGGGATATTAATTATGGCGGCACTGGAGGTAACCTTGTACAGAATGGTCCTGATTTCTCCGTTCCGGTGTCTGGTTTTTACCGCATCAGCATTAATGCAACAACGCTTAGATACGATATCCGCGAAGGAAGGATGGGATTTGTAGGCGGCGCAACCGGTGCTGGCTGGAATCCACCCAATGTATTTCCGACCTATTCGCTGGGTAATGCAGGAACCAACCTCTTTGTTGGATTAACCGATCTGGCCACCGATGGATGGAAGCTGATTGACAATGATCAGTGGAACAATGGAAGTAATGCGGTAGATGAAACAAGAAGTTATGGGTCGCCCGGTGGCAACGGAAGTACCTTAGAAACAAATGGTGCTAATTTCCCTAATCCTGCCACGGCCGGCAGGTACCGGGTTATCTGGGATGGCCGCGACAGGGACAATGTTAAATATGAAATGAGCCCGGCCGCCGAAATGAGGGTTGTTGGCAATGGCATGCAGGGCGTACCCGACTGGAATCCAGGTGCCAGTCCTCAAATGACTTATCTTGGAGCCGGTCGCTGGCAATTAACAACCACGCTGGTGGCAGGAAGGGATATCAAGTTCCTGGCTGGTAATGACTGGGGTGCTTTTGACTATGAAGACAACAGCGGGGGCAGTACTGCAACCGGCGTTGCCCGCGGTATAAAATGGGAGGGTGGCGATAATTTTAAAACACCTCCTGTTACCGGTTCATATACCATTACATTAGATGAAAATAAACAAACAGTAACCATCAATTAGTTTTAATCATAGGGGTATGATAAAGAAGGCTGGTCTCAGGACCGGCCTTTTTATTTACATCAGTTTTGCTGAATGATTTACCTGCTAAAAAATAAATAGTCAAAAATTTAGCTGAATATCAATTCATTACAAAGGCGCTGTAAAAATAATTGCCTTTTTTGTAGGAAATGAAATTGTAAGCCATTACCTTCGCCCTCCAAATTAAAAAAGTACCCGGGATAGCGGGTACATCACTTAAAAGATTATACAATGAGTAAACTACATTTCACCACAAAACATGCGAACGAGGCTACCGTTATTCACAACTGGTATGTGATTGATGGTACTAATCAAACCGTTGGCCGTATGTGTTCTAAAATTGCATCGGTTCTTCGTGGAAAGAACAAAGCTTATTATACTCCCCATGTTGATTGCGGAGATTTTGTAATTGTAACCAATTGCGACAAGATAAAGCTGACTGGTAATAAAATGGACGAAAAGATCTATGACAACTTTAGTGGTTACCCCGGTGGCCGTAAAGAAGAAGTAGCCAAAGACCTTTTAAAACGCAGGCCGGAAGTAATTATCGAAAGGGCTATCAAAGGTATGTTGCCTAAAAACAGGCTGGGCCGCAAGATGTATAAAAAACTGTTTGTGTATGCAAGCGATAAACATCCACATGGTGCACAACAACCTAAGGAACTTAAATTTTAACCCCTATCCCCTGATGGGGAATAAAAATATTAATTAGATAATAATGGAAAAGCAAAAAAATGCAGTTGGCCGCAGAAAAGAAGCAGTAACCCGTGTTTTCTTAAGCAAGGGGGATGGCAAAATAACGGTTAACGGAAAAGATTATAAAACTTATTTCCCGCTGGTGTATTTGCAAAACCAGGTGGAAGCCCCCCTAAAAACAGCAGAAGCTGCAGATAAGTTTGATATTGTGGTTAATGCACAGGGCGGTGGTGTTAAAGGCCAGGCAGAAGCAACCAAACTGGGTATAGCCCGTGCTTTGCTCGAAGTAAGTGCTGATTACCGTCCGGCTTTAAAGGCAGCAGGTCTTTTAAAGCGGGATCCACGTTCCGTAGAGCGTAAAAAACCAGGCCGTAAAAAAGCAAGAAGGAGCTTCCAGTTCAGCAAACGTTAAAAGCCTCCCCAACCCTCCAAAGGAGGGATTCAAGGCAAGAGTTCTTATTATTATAAAACTTTAAAAAACAATGGTACTTCTTAATCCCTCCTTTGGAGGGCGGGAAGGCCGATATTTTACAATGGAAAATAATACTTCCTTACAACAGCAGCTTTTGGACGCAGGCGTACACTTTGGCCATTTAAAAAAGAAGTGGAACCCTAAAATGTTGCCCTACATTTTTGCTGAGAAAAAGGGCATCCACATTATCGATTTAAATAAAACAGCAGAAGGTTTGCACGAAACTGCTGCCGCATTAAAATCGATTGCAAAAAGTGGTAAGAAAATTATGTTCGTTGCCACTAAAAAGCAGGCAAAGGAAATTGTATCCGACTGTGCAAAGCGCATCAATATGCCTTTTGTTACCGAGCGTTGGTTAGGCGGTATGTTGACTAACTTCAATACAGTTCGTAAGAGTGTTAAAAAAATGCAGAGCATTGAAAAAATGCTGAACGACGGAAGCATTGATAACCTTACTAAAAAAGAGCGCCTTACTTTAACCCGTGATAAAGATAAAATGGAAAAAGTATTAGGTGGTATCGCCCAGATCAGCCGGGTACCTGCCGCTTTATTTTTGGTGGACATAGGCCATGAGCACATCGCATTGGCAGAAGCCAGGCGTTTGAACATCACTACTTTTGGAATGGTGGATACGAACTGTGATCCGAATAAAGTTGACTTTGCTATACCTGCAAATGACGATGCTACTAAATCCATTGCGATTGTAGTAAATTATATTACAGCAGCTATTGCAGAAGGATTGGCAGAACGCCAGGCAGAGAAAGATTCTGATGATGAAGGAGGAAGTGATGCAGACGAAACAGCGGAAGCAAAAGCAGCCCGTTTTGAACAAAAGGTAGATGGTGGCGATGACAGGGGCAAAAGAACAAGAGGTGCAGCGCCGGCAAAACGCAGGGTTCCGGGTCCGGGTGCAGGGGGCAGAAGGCCGGCTGGTAGCGGTGGACCAAGGTAATCACCTGGGTTTTGACTGAACAAACGAATTCAACTATTAACAAATTCCCAGCCGGTTTCTTAATATGAAATGCGGCGTTGGGTAAAATTAATACTACCATGAGTGTAACAATAACAGCAGCAGATATTAATAAATTACGCCAGACAACAGGCGCAGGAATGTTGGATTGCCGAAAAGCTTTAAATGAAAGCAATGGCGATTTTGAAGCCGCCATCGACTGGTTGCGCAAGCAGGGCCAGAAAGTAGCCGCTAAACGCAGCGACCGGGAAGCAAAAGAAGGTGTTATCCTGGCTAAGACTACCGCGGATAATAAAACAGGCATGATCGTGTGTGTAAGTTGCGAAACAGATTTTGTAAGCAAAAATGCGGAGTTTGTTGCCTTTACCCAAAGTATTGCGGAAGCAGCAATAGCGGCCAATGTAACAAGCGCAGAAGAATTGAATGAAGTGGAAATCAACGGAACAAAAGTAGCCGAACTGATCAATGATAAATTGGCAGCGATCGGCGAAAAAATAGCCATCAAATTTGAAAGGATCGATGCAGAATTTGTAGCGAGCTATATACACGGTGCCAACCGGATGGGTGTGTTGGTAGGTTTAAATAAAGAAGCTGCCGAAGCAGGAAGAGATGTTGCTATGCAGATTGCAGCAATGAATCCGTTGGCTGTCGACGAAAGCGCCATCGCCCCTGAAACCATTGCAAGGGAAAGGGAAATTGCAATAGAACAAATTAAAGCAGAAGGAAAACCGGCTGAAATGGCTGAAAAAATAGCAGTGGGTAAAGTAAACAAATTCTTAAAGGATAATACGTTACTGGCACAGCCCTTTGTAAAGGACAATGCCAAGTCGGTATCAGAATATTTGAAAAGTGTGGATGCGGATCTGAAAGTAATAGAATTTAAGCGGGTAGCACTTGGATAGTTTATAAGGAAAGATTTTATGGGGCGGAACGAAAGTTCCGCCTTTCATATTTAATAAGTTTCCGTCTTGCATTCCGACGGTGTTCACCAGGCGCCTATGGCGCACTAACAAGCGGTGCTGCACCACTGTCTAATACATACAAAATACATTTGCAAATAGCCGTTTTAAGATTTTTTGCTTCCGTAAAAGTGAGGTACTTTTGCGCCAAATTTTATATTCATAGAATTTTGCCAATGCTGGCTTTTTTGCCTTTCAGTACAACAGGTTTTTAAGCCAGCATTAGTTACAGGGGGCTTAGTACATTTTTGATGTGACTGAGGGCGGCGAAGCCGTAATTAGAAAGCATGAAATTCGCCGACGTTAAAGAATAGTGAAAGAACAACCAAAACAACAATATTTTGGGCTCATCGGGGCGGCGGGATATATTGCCCCCCGCCACATGAAAGCAATTAAAGATACCGGACATATACTGACTGCTGCTTTTGACCCCAATGACTCTGTCGGCATCATCGACAGTTATTTTCCCAACGCAGATTTTTTTACGGAGTTTGAGCGTTTCGACCGGCATATAGATAAATTACGCCGCCAGCAAAATGGACATGCGGTGGACTATATTGCTATCTGTTCACCCAACTACCTGCACGATTCACATATCCGTTTTGCCCTTCGTGCCGGAGCCGATGCCGTGTGCGAAAAACCGATTGTTCTCAATCACTGGAATATGGATGCGCTGGCAGCAATAGAAAAAGATACCGGGAGAAAAGTTTTTACTGTTCTTCAACTCCGGCTGCATCCCTCCATCCTGGCATTAAAGGAAGCGGTAGCGGCAGCGCCGGCTGATACTCAATTGGATGTAACGCTGACCTATATCACTGCCCGTGGAAAATGGTATTTTAATTCCTGGAAGGGAGATGTGACAAAATCTGGTGGTGTAGCCACTAATATTGGCGTTCATTTTTTTGATATGCTGCATTTTGTTTTTGGTAAAGTGCTGGAGAATAAACTGCATTACCGGGATGAGTTTAAAGCAGGCGGATTTATTGAATATGAAAGAGCGCGGGTGCAGTGGTTCTTATCATTAGATGTTGACGATCTGCCTGCTGAAATAAAGCAAGCCGGCAAACTCACTTACCGGTCGCTCACCATGAATGGAAAAGAAGTGGAATTTTCAGAAGGCTTTACAGACTTACATACGAGGGTATACGAAAAAATTTTGACAGGTGAAGGATTTGGGCTGGAAGAAAACAGGGTGGCGGTGGAAACAGCGGGTAACATCCGTACACAGGTGCCTGCGGGGCTTGTCGGCGATTTTCATCCCTGCTTAAAAAGAAAATCATCTTGAACTATACCAAACATGATTCGGCGATCATAGATGAAGGCGCCCGGATCGGTGAAGGAACAAGGGTTTGGCATTGGGTGCACGTTTGCAGCGGTGCTGTAATTGGTAAGCAATGTTCACTTGGGCAAAATGTGTTTGTTGGCAACAACGTATTGATTGGCAACAATGTCAAAATTCAAAACCAGGTTTCCGTTTACGATAATGTAACGCTGGAAGACGATGTGTTTTGCGGCCCCGGTATGGTATTTACCAATGTGTACAACCCAAGGAGTGCGGTAAGCCGCAAGGATGAATATAGAAATACCCTTGTAAAAAAGGGTGCCACGCTGGGAGCCAACTGCACAATTATATGTGGTATTACCATTGGCGAATATGCATTCATCGGTGCAGGGGCTGTTGTAAATAAAAACGTGCCCGCTTTTGCACTCATCGTGGGAGTTCCCGGAAAACAAATTGGATGGATGTCTGCATTCGGGGAACGGATCGGTTTGCCTTTATCCGGGGAGGGGCATTATACCTGTCCTCATACCGGGCACATCTATACGCTTAACGGAAAGCAGCTTTGCCGGGCTTTATAATTGCATCCTGCATTGCCAGTCATTTTTTATAAAGCTCATTCTTGTTATAACCCAAGCAGCCGCATGTTAAGGGTGTATTTCAAATTGCCGATCCCGATTCCGATCGGTGAGGACACCGACCGGGGCTGAGCCGTGGTTTGTGTCCTCACAAACCGCTTGTGGCTAAGATAGATTGAAATGCGCTCCCTGTTAAGAGCAATGCCGGCACTCCTTTTAAATTATTAAATTTATACGCTTTACTATGTTTATAAAAACTAAACATCCTTTTATACTGCTTGCTGGGGTGCTGGTGCTGCTTACGGTTACCTCCTGCACGTCCTCTAAGAAAGTGATCTATCTCAACGATTTATCGGCTGCCGATTCTGCAACATTAAAAACTGCCCAAAATACTTTTGAAACGCCCATTCAAAAAAATGACCAGCTTTGGATAACAGTAGGAGGAAGTAACCCATTGGATTTAGCTGCCCTCAACTCTGCTGCTGGTTTCGTTACTGGTGGCGGTGGCGGCGGTGGTGCAAGTGCCGGAGGAACTGCCTTAGGTTACCTGGTGGAGGCCGACGGAACTATTAAAATACCCTACCTGGGTAAAATACAGGCCGAAGGTTTGACAAGGATTGAACTGGAGGCTTTGTTAATGGAAAAATTCAAAGAGTATACGAAAAATCCGGTGGTAAATGTCCGGTTTTTAAATTATAGTTTTTCTGTTATTGGCGAAGTAGCCCGTCCCGGAAGGTACAATATGTTAACAGAAAGAACCACCCTGCTGGAAGCAATTTCGCTCGCCGGGGATATCACTTTTCTTGGAAAAAGTGAGAATGTACTGGTGATAAGGGAAGAAAACGGACAACGAACGATCGAAAGGGTAAACCTGCTGTCGAAAGACATTTTTAAATCGCCCGTGTTTTATCTCAAAACAAATGATGTGATCTACGTGGAACCGGTAAAGGCTAAATTTATTTCACGGGCTGGTGTACCCCAATACCTCAGCCTGGTGGCCGTGGGATTGTCGCTTGTTTTAACCATTATTAATCTCAGAAAATAATTGATTGCAATATGGCGGAAAGAAATGATGAATTTAATTCACACCAGGAGGCAATAGACAAAGGTGAGCAGATACAACGGATGTTGTACCGCATCATTCCCTTTTGGCCATTGATCTTACTGGCGTTGGCGTTAGCCTATGTTGGGGCACGTATTTATTTGCGGTACCAGGTGCCTGTTTATTCTGCTAAAGCGAGGTTGATTGTAAATGACCAGACAGAGCAAAGAGGAGCCAACCTGCAGGAAATATTTAAGATAGATACCAGGAACCTTAGTTCGGAAACAGAAAAGGAGATCCAGATTCTAAGCTCAAAGGATCTGCTGACAAAAGTTGCCATCAACCTGCAGCTCAACGTCATTTATTCGCAAAAAGGGAGAATATTGGAAAAGCAGTATTATGGAAATGATCTGCCTTTTATGCTGGAAATGGAAAACCCTGATTCCGTAAAAAATCCCCTGTCCGGTATGGCGGAAATAGTGAATGATCGTTCCATCCGGTTTAATGGGGAACTTTATGCTGCAGATTCGTTGGTGACAAGCGAGTTTGGTAACCTGCATTGGAGAATCAATAAAAATTTCGAGGGCATAAAAAATAAGGAACCATTCCAGGTTACCATTCTCCCGATTGGCTGGGTAGTCAATAAATTAAAAGCTGCTTTAAGAATTGATCCTATTTCAAAACAATCTTCCATACTGGATGTATTTTATTCCGATCAGGTACCTGCCAGGGGCGTTACAATCCTGAACAGCCTTATCAGGGTATATGGTAGCAGCACAATTGACTATAAGAGCCGCATATTTGAAAATTCGCAGCAGTTTTTAGAAAAACGGCTTAGTTTGGTAGCAGATGAATTGAATGGGGTGGAGAAAAACCTCCAGAATTTTAAGTCAAGTGAAGGAATTACTGACCTCGGCAGGGAGGGTGAATTGTACCTGACCCAGGTGAAGGAAGCAGACCGGAAAATTGCAGAAACAGAAGTACAGTTAGATATCTTAAAGCTGATAAGCCAGTATGTAAGCAAAAGAAATAATACCAATGATCCAATACCGGCAACATTGGGCATATCAGACCCGGTACTAACTGGATTATTAAACCAATTATACCAAACCGAAACAGACCTTTCAAAAATTAAGGAATTATCCGGCAGCAAAAACCCGCAGATTGATGTATTGGAGGATCTTATCACTAAACTGAAACCGGGTATTATCACCAGTATCAACAACCTCCGGATCAATATGCTGGCCAGCAAGAGCCGGTTGGAATCAGAAAATAGCAGGATGATGGGGCAACTCAACCGGATCCCATTAAAAGAAAGGCTGCTGCTGGATATAAGAAGGCAACAGGAAATCAAGAATGCTATTTATACCTTTTTGCTGCAAAAAAGGGAAGAGGCAGCCATTGCAGCCGCTTCTATTGTGCCCAACTACCGGCTAATTGAAAAACCGGAGCGCTGGGGAACTGTAAGCCCCCAACCCCAAAAAATATATACAACGGCTATTGCGATCTCCATCGGCCTGTTGATTATTTTAATTTACCTGGTTGAATTTTCCAGTAAAAAGGTTCTCTTCCGTTCGCAGATCGAAGAATTTCTTCCGATTCCTGTAATATCAGAATTGATCTTTTACGACCACAACCTGGCTAACCCGGTGGTGGTAGGGGAAGGAAAACGCAGCCTGATAGCAGAACAATTCCGGGAGTTAAGAACCAATATCAATTACATTACCGCAGCAGCACCAGATAAATGTAAAGTGATTTTAACCACCTCTTCGATACCAAAAGAGGGAAAAAGTTTTGTTGCTATCAATGCGGCCATCAGTTTAAGCCTTACCGGCGACAAAGTAGTGCTGCTGGAGTTTGATATGCGGAAACCAAAAATTAGTAAGCCGCTGGGAATTCAGCGTGATCCCGGGTTGAGCAACTACCTTGTAGGCAACGCAACAGAAGAAGAGATCATTAAGCCACATGCTGAATTTCCTAATTTATTTATTATCCCTTCCGGGCCTATTCCGCCTAACCCGGCAGAACTGATGACCAATGAGAGACTCGGTAAATTATTTGTTTATTTAAAGGAGCATTTTAATTTTGTGGTGATTGATTCCCCGCCAATAGCCGCCGTTACCGATGCAAAAATTTTATCGCCATTTGCGGATGCCACCATTTATATTGTAAGGCACAACTACACCAACTATGTTTTTTTAAACCTACTGTACGATGTGCTGCAAAAGAAAAGCTTAAAAAATATAAATATCGTTTTTAACGGTATCAAAAATAAAAAAATACTCGGCTACGGCTATTCCGGTTATGGCTATGGCTACGGTTATGGCTACAGTTATGGTTATGGATATACCATGGAAGACCCCAAGGAGAAGTTTTCATTCTCAAAATTCCTGCATAAAATAAGTTTTGGTTTATTGGGAAAAAATAAAAAATAGCGGATTTGTATCCACCGTCTTAACGGCGCGTCTCCTGCTTTGATTGCTAACCATTTTTTGTTTTGACAACGTAATTAATGTTATTTAATTCGATACATTTCGTTTTATTCTTCATTGTAGTAACGACAGCTTATTTCATTATTCCGCACCGATTCCGGTGGCTGCTGTTGTTATTATCCAGTTGCTATTTTTATATGGCTTTTATCCCGGTGTATATTTTGATACTGGGGTTTACTATCGTGATAGATTATTTTGCAGGAATTGCACTGGAAAATAGTACAGGCAAAAAGAGAAAATATTATTTGATTGCGAGCCTTATTGCCAATATTGGTGTGCTGGCAATTTTTAAGTACTATAATTTTCTCAACGATAACCTGTCTGTTCTGCTTAATTCACTAGGGTATCACAATAGTATTCCTGCGTTAGGCATACTTCTCCCAATAGGACTTTCCTTTCATACTTTCCAGGCAATGAGTTACACCATTGAGGTTTACAGGGGTAATCAAAAGGCCGAGAGACATTTTGGAATTTATAGCTTATATGTGATGTTTTACCCCCAACTGGTAGCCGGGCCTATTGAAAGGCCGCAGAACCTGCTGCACCAGTTTTATGAAAAACATTATTTCGATGTTCAAAGAGTTGCATCCGGTTTGAAATTAATGTTATGGGGTCTGTTCATCAAACTGGTAATAGCCGACCGGCTGGCAATGTATGTAAATGTAGTATATAACAACCCGGCAAAACATAGTGGCATTAGCTTGCTCGTGGCCACCGTGTTTTTTGCCATTCAAATCTATTGCGATTTTTCAGGATACAGTAATATCGCTATTGGAGCTGCCAGAGTAATGGGCTTTAATTTGATGGCCAATTTCAAACGCCCTTATTTCGCTACAAGTATCGCCGAATTCTGGCAACGCTGGCATATTTCCTTATCCACCTGGTTCAAAGACTATTTGTATATTTCGTTAGGGGGTAACCGGGTGTCTATTCCCCGTTGGTATTTTAATTTATTTTTTGTTTTTCTTCTGAGCGGGATATGGCATGGTGCCAACTGGACATTTATTATCTGGGGGGCTTTAAACGGATTCTATTTGGTTTTTGCCATTGCCACAGCTAACTGGCGCAAGAAGCTTGATCAGCTTTTTTATTTGGATCGACTACCCCGTTTCAATAAAGTGTTGCAGATCGTAATAACATTTTTTTTGATCTGCCTTGCATGGGTTTTCTTCAGGGCAAATAGTACCAGCGATGCTTTTTTAATTGTAAAAAAGATTTTCTCATTTAACGGGCCTTTTTTTGCGGAATGGTCTTCGGTAATGGTCTATTCAATTTTTGCGATACTTTTCTTATTACTTGTAGAAGCCAAAAGAGAATATTACAAAGGTTCTTTTTCTTTTATGAATCATCCAAACACGATCATCCGGTACAGCACCTGCACATTTTTATGTATCTCTATCCTGATGTTTGGCGTATTTGATGGAGGACAGTTTATTTATTTCCAATTTTAACAGGCACATGGGAGATAAAGGATACAAACCCTTCTTTTTAAAACTATTATTGGGTGCGGCTATATTGCTGGTAGCTGACAGGGTTGCAGGGTTGTTAATTCGGAATTTATATTTTAAGCAGGCGGCGGGAGATATTTGCAGGGCAACCTACACAATAGACAGTTCCCGGGAACAAATACTTGTTTTGGGCTCGTCCCGGGCAAGTCATCACTATGTGCCGGGTGTACTCACAAATTTACTCGGGAAAAGTTGTTATAATGCCGGAAGGGATGGAAGTGAGATACTGAATAATTATGCAATTTTTAAAATGGCATTAAAAAGATATTCACCAGAATTAATCATAATAGAATTAGCACCGAAAGAGTTGTATTACACACAGGAAGACTACGACAAATTATCCACCTTATTGCCTTATTACGATCAGCATCCTGAAATAAGGGATATCGTAAATCTCAGGGGGAAATTTGAAAAATATAAATTGTATTCATCGATTTACCCGTTCAATTCGCAATTGATTTCATTGGCCATAGGAAAGTTACGTCTTACAAAAGATCCCGGATTAAGTACCAGCGGTTACCTGCCATTGTATCAGAAAATGAAAAATGTAAAGGCCGACAATTTTTTAAAAGACCCGGGAGAACTAATAGACAGTAACAAAAGAAAGGCATTGAATGATATCCTAACTACCTGCAGGCAAAAAAAGATACCAATCATTTTTATCTGCTCCCCTGTTTTAAATAATGCAGTTAATAAAAATGTAACAATTGAAATAAACAGGATCGTAAACAAATACCAAACAGCATACTGGGACTTTTCAAATGATTCAACATTTGACAACCATCCAGAATATTTTAAAGACAACAGTCACATGAATGACCGGGGAGCTAAATTGTTTTCAACAATTATTGCGGAAAGAATTGCTTCAAAAAAGTCCATAACCCAAGGGCAGCAATAGCGAACAATAATCGGTTTTTTGGAGGCAGAAAAAAAGAAATATTGTTTTAAGTATGATGGTGATAGATAGTTTGATTTTTTATGATACAGTAAAATTTTAAAAAAACATAATAATGAAATTATTAATAACAGGAGGAGCAGGTTACATTGGGTCGGTGATCAGCAATTTAGCACTTCAAAAAGGATTACAGGTAAGGGTAATAGATAAACTGTGGTTCAATGAACAAATTCCGTTGATCCACTTGAATAATCCCAACTATGAATTTGTGAAGGGAGATATTTGTGATGAAAAGTTGGTTGACACCGTATTGGAAGGAATAGACTATATTATCCATACCGCTGCTGTGGTGGGTGATCCGGCAAGTAAATTATTCCCGGAGCTAACAACTAAGATCAATTACGAAGCTTCTGTAAACCTGATAAACGCAGCGGAACAAAAAGGCATCAAAGGTTTTTTATTTTTCTCCACCTGTTCCAATTATGGTCACACCAACGGACTGGCTACAGAAGCGTCTGAATTAAAGCCACTATCACTCTATGCCTCTTCTAAGGTAGATACCGAACGCTACCTGATAGATAACACAAAAAATTTAAACTGGGTAATCGGCCGGCTGTCTACTATTTATGGTTCCTCGCCAAGAATGCGTTTTGATTTAACCGTAAATGATTTTACCCTAAACGGATGGAAGAAAAAATACCTCGATATTTTTTTACCGGAATCCTTCAGGCCCTATATCCACACGTATGATATTTCCAATATTGCTTTAACCCTGCTGGAAAATATTGATACGGTTAAAAACAATGTTTTCAATATTGGTTTCGAGGGCGAGAATTACCAGAAAATAGAGATCGCCAACATTGTAAAAAAATACATTCCCGATGTTACCATTGATATCTTAAAAGAAGGCGGTGATCTGAGAGATTACCAGGTAGACTTTACCAAGCTCCATAAATTTATTAACGTGAACCAGGTTTTTGATGTAGATAAGGGGGTAAAAGAAATTTATGATATGTTGAATTTGGGATTGATAGCCAATCCCGATGCGCCGGTTTATTATAATACAACCCCGGTAAATATTTAATATTAATCAATAAAAGATACAGCTTAATTCAATAAAAGAATGAACCCCAATTCCTTTAGCCAGGTAATCAAATTTATCAGGGCTGCTTTTAATACGGAAGCATTCATACCATTGCATGTGCCTCATTTTGGCAGTAACGAAAAGAAGTATTTACTGGATACCATTGATACCACTTTTGTATCATCTGTAGGAGCTTATGTAGATCAGTTTGAAGTGATGATGACAGAAATAACCGGTACTAAAAAAGCAGTGGCAGTGGTAAACGGAACAGCCGGCATCCAGATAGCCCTGAAGCTGGCCGGCGTAAAAGATAACGATGAGGTAATTACACAGGCACTCACTTTTGTAGCTACCGCCAACGCCATAGCTTACGCCAATGCCCACCCCATTTTTATAGATGTTGACCTGGATACGATGGGTTTATCGCCCAAAGCTGTGGAGCAATTTCTACTAACCTTTGGTGAACTGAGGGAAGATGGATGTTATAATAAAAAAACAGGCAGGAAGATAGCCGCCTGCGTGCCGATGCATACATTTGGTTTTCCGGTACACCTCGATGAACTGATAAAATTATGTAATGCCTGGAAGATACCGGTAATTGAAGACGCAGCAGAATCGCTCGGCAGCGAATACAAAGGAAAGCCAACAGGCAGCATGGGATCGCTCGGCGTTTTTTCATTCAACGGAAATAAAATTGTTACCTGTGGCGGCGGCGGAGCCATTGTTACCAATGATATCGCATTGGGAGAAAAAGGGAAATACCTTACCACTACAGCCAAAGTGCCGCATCCTTATGAATATGTGCACAACGAGTTGGGCTACAATTACCGCATGCCCAATTTGAATGCTGCATTGGCCTGTGCACAATTGGAACAACTAAATGATTTTTTGGCCAACAAAAGAGAACTGGCAATGGAGTACCAATCATTTTTTGAAGACAAAGGAATCCGGTTCCGAACAGAAACAAAAGACACCAAAGCCAATTACTGGCTGATGTGTGTAGAGCTGGAAAATAAGCAGGAACGTGAATTATTTCTTACAACTACCAATGCTGCAAAAGTGATGACAAGGCCCATCTGGCAACTCATGTTTCGGTTGCCGATGTATAAAGATTGCCAGAAAGATGAGCAGACCAATGCAATTTTCTTGGAAGACAGAATTGTGAATATTCCGAGTAGTGTACGTATCGATACCAACGCATAAGTATTTAATTAGATATCCTCCGCATGTATGGCATTAAAAAGTTCCAGTTATGAAAATTAGTATTGTCAGCCCTGTTTACCGGGCGGAAGGTATACTTCATAAACTTGTTGACAGAATTGAATCTTCTGTAAAATTATTGACCAGCGATTATGAAATAATTTTGGTGAATGACAGCAGTCCCGATAATAGCTGGAGTGAAATAGCTGCCATTGCTGCTGCCAATCCCCTCGTGAAAGGAGTGGATCTCAGTAAAAATTTCGGGCAGCATTATGCCATCTCCGCAGGCCTTTCGTTTGTAACCGGCGACTGGGTGGTGGTGATGGACTGTGACCTGCAGGACCAGCCGGAGGAGATTGGTAAATTGTACAAAAAAGCAATGGAAGGATATGATGTGGTACTGGCGCAAAGGGAACAAAGGCAGGATAATTTTTTAAAAAAATTATTCTCCAAATTATTTTATTCGATGCTCTCTTATTTAACGGGAGTGAAGCACGATGCTTCGATAGCCAATTTTGGTATTTATCACAACAGGGTGATCAGCACGGTTAACAGGCTCCCGGAAAGTATCCGTTATTTTCCCACGATGGTAAAATGGGTTGGTTTTCGGCAGACGGCTATCCCTGTTACCCATGCAGAAAGAGCGGCTGGCAGCAGCAGCTATAATATGTCGAAACTGGTAAGGCTGGCCATTGATATTGCACTGGCCTATTCTGATAAACCGTTGAGACTTACCATGAAACTGGGGTTCCTTATCACCCTTTTTTCTCTTTTGTCTTCTTTTGTAATTTTCATTCAGTGGAGAATGGGAAATATTAAAGTGCTGGGGTACACTTCACTGGTATTGTCGATATGGCTGTTATCTGGGATTATCATATTTATATTGGGCGTGCTGGGATTGTATGTAGGAAAAATGTTTGAAGGCATTAAGAAGCGGCCCGTATTTATTGTAAAGGAAACAACATGGCAGTAGCTTTTTTTTTACTTGGAGAAAAAGGGCTTGCGGTATTGAACGGCCTTAGCGCTGATCATTTGCCTGCCGTTAAGCAGGTGTTGATTGGAAGAGACAGGAATGTGCAAAATGATTTTTCAAAAGAGATAAAAATTGTTTGTGAAGAACGCAACATCAGCAGCTCATTTGAAAATGCTTCTAGTTTTGACGGGGCTGAAATCCTGGTTGCCATTGGGTGGCGATGGATCATTAATAAAACTGGCGGGCAGCAACTGATCATCGTTCATGATTCACTTTTACCAAAGTACAGGGGGTTCAATCCGCTGGTATCTGCATTGATCAATGGCGATACGGAAGTGGGCGCCACTGCATTGTGGGGAGGAAGCGAATACGATACCGGCGATATTATCGATCAGCAATCAGTTCATCTCAGCTACCCTTTAAAGATCAATGCAGCCATTGGTTTAATGGCAAACTGTTACCAGCGGTTGGCTATCTCAATCATGAATAAAATTATTAATAATATTCCCATTACAGCATACAGGCAGGATGAAGCAAAAGCCACTTACAGCCTTTGGCGGGATAAGGAAGATTATTTTATCAACTGGAATGAAGCCGCTTCAAAAATCAAAAGGATGGTGGATGCAATAGGTTTCCCCTATGCAGGTTCAAAATTTGTATGGGAAGAAAATGAATACACGTTACTGGAAGCAACAGCAATGGATGACCTGCTGATAGAGAACCGCTGCCCAGGAAAATTGATTTTTAAATCGGGCGGTCAGCCGGTAATTGTATGCGGCACCGGTTTGTTAAGGCTGGATGAGGTGGTGGATTCAAATAGTAGCCCCGTTAGCTTTTCAGGAAAATTCAGAATCAGGCTCAAATAAAAATTAGTATGTCTACCCCATTTAACAAGGCTTATCTCACGGGCAAAGAAACGCATTACATTTACGAAGCAGTCAACTCCGGTAAACTTTCCGGCAACGGCGTGTTTACAAAAAAATGTCAGGCTTTTTTTCAAGACAGGTATCAGTTTCAAAAATGCCTGCTCACTTCCTCCTGCACAGATGCATTGGAGATGGCAGCCATACTGGCCGGCATTGTGCCCGGCGATGAAGTCATCATGCCGTCTTATACGTTTGTTTCCACCGCAAATGCTTTTGTATTGCGGGGTGCTACAATTGTATTTGCAGATTCCAGGAAAGATCATCCTGGCATCGATGAAGACCGTATTGAAAGCCTTATTACGCCCAAAACAAAAGCAATTGTTCCCGTACATTATGCCGGCGTAGCATGCGATATGGATAAGATCATGGCCATTGCAGAAAAGCATAACCTGCTGGTAATTGAAGATGCAGCACAGGCGGTGGATTCCTTTTATAAGGGCAGGGCATTAGGCAGCATTGGACATTTAGCTGCTTTTTCTTTTCATGATACCAA